>Ga0163216_100081_pt1 | contig 287653 bp, 259 predicted proteins | sample SynspAceP_FD_167610 | JGI IMG/M metagenome (GOLD analysis project Ga0163216, IMG submission 167610) | Saline lake microbial communities from Ace Lake in Antarctica - Synechococcus sp. Ace-P (Illumina Assembly) | ecosystem: Environmental > Aquatic > Non-marine Saline and Alkaline > Saline ...
TGTGTGGTAACAACAACTTCCCATAAAAAGCGGGATTTACCAAATCGGTGGTTCCGCTTTTCCTATTTTGCACTATTCTGAGAATCCTGAATTTAACAGATGGGATTTTACTCGGATGCCACTAATACTCAATTAGACTTTCAAAAGAAATTTTGCCACTTTTAATTCCCTTTGAAAAAAGAAGCCAAATGTGTTGAACAGAAAAATTGCTGATTTGTAAACCGTATGGATTTATTCCGCTTGTCTTTTTCTTGCTAACATTTTTATTAATGTCAAACGCCATTGTTGTTACTAAATCAAGAAAAGGCGTACTAACTTCTTCTGTTAATTTATCTGCATTAGGAAATAATTTTTCTAAAATTAAATAACTATAAATGTCTTTATCATTTCCTTTATCGATTAGTTGAGTGGTTTTTTCTTTAATAGAATCCCACCATTGATTTAATACTGTATTGAAATTTTCATCTTCAATCTCAAAGGAAACTTTTTTAAGATCAATGCTTTTTTTTGCTTGTTCTAATAAAACCGCAGTTTGCTCAATTTTTTCTTTGTTGTTTGCTTTTTTGTATTCTTCCAATGCGTTTGCATAATAATGATGAGCAATAAAACCTTGATTTTTTTCTGTTTTTAGTTGTGAAATATGATAATCACCTAATTTTTCGTGAAATTCATTTGGTGATAACTTTAGTTTTTGACTTAAGATAACCAACAGATTCAGATAGCTTTCTAAAACCCTTGCTTCTAAATTCTCAATAGATTTTTTTGAATAATCATAAAATGTTTGTGTTATCAATGAATCTATTTTTTTACCGTTTTCAAGAATGAAATCCATCAAGGAATATTTGGTAAAGTCATTTAGCTTCTCACCTTCTAAAAGCGATACAAAACATTGGATAACTTCATCTTTTTGGTAGTTTACTTTTTGACACAATACAAAAAGATTTTCAAAATAATTAGCAAACGAATAGCATTGTAAATTATCATCGAACTGGAACGAAGAGTTTTGCAAGAGCAACAGATAACTTTCGATTGCTTGTTTGGCAAAATCAATGTGTTTTTGAGGACTTAACCATAGTAAATGATTGTATTTAGCTTTATACTTTAGATTGTTTACGCTGTTTGCTCGCGTTTTGATGTAATCAAAATTATCGTCAAATAATTCTAATGTTGGATAAACGTTTGCACCACTTTCAAATTTTGGAATATGTACGCCTTTTTCTATTGAAAAGTGAGCAAAAAACAATTCATATGAACAAATTTTCTTTAAGTTATCGTCATCTGTTTTGTCTCTTAAAGCAGTGATATATTTATACGTGTTTAAATCTAAATACTTAAAATTAGTATCGTTTTCAAGGTAGTTGTAATATTCATCTAAATTCTGAAAGTCCATTTTGTCGTAATATTTTTAGATGATTTTAAATTTTTTCAATCTCCTTAGTCAATCTGTTCGGTCGGCTGTCTTTTTACAATGAGGCATAACGGGATTCAGCTTGGAGACGGCGGGCATTTGGAAACGTTCCCTTCCAGCCTACTACTAATTTCTTAAAGATAGTAAACGTTCTATTTACTCGGAACCGCCCGCTGGATCCAAGGTGATGTTAGTGGTAGATTATTTTAATCCTTCCTCTTTTAGTTGAATCTCTATTAAATAAAATATTGGTTTGCCTCCACTAGACTCCATAAAAGGCACAAAAATTTAGTTTATCCCTTCAATGTCATAGTACTATGGAGCTCCCACTTTTGCAAATTGGGGGTTAGTGGATGACTTCCAATTTTAACTCAATTATTATTTAAAACCACGAATCCAAAATAATTTGCCAATTCCTCTTGATTCCTGAATGTATTATATTCACTATCAATAGAGATTGTTGCATTCCAAGTTTCCGTATCACCGAACATACATTTTGTTTTTACATCCTTTGCATTTATTTTTTCAAAACGGATTGGAATGAAATATTTCAGTTCTTTTTTACACACATAATAAAAATCAAGCTCAAATTCAGAATTGTTCTTTTCAAGGCTAAACCGATAAGGGTCAATCATTTTCCCTTTATTTACAATTATATCAAAGTGTTGGTCGAAAATGTAGATTAGTGAAGTTTCTTTTGGTTCATCAGTATCTCTCGTCACGTAGAATCCTATCTCTATATCTTCAATTTCCACTTGGTTCAGACTGATTGAATCGTACAAAGTACTTGGTAATTTAATGCTGAATCGGATACTGTCCCCGATTGATAAGGTATCACTGTCAGAATTTATTTTTATTTGATATTCACCAAACCGTAACAACTGTTCAGTTCCCAAACCTTCACATTCATCGATACACGAGTTGAGTATAAGGATTGAAAAAAAATTGTTATACTAAAAATTAACTGCTTCATCTTTTGTTTATTTTGCCACTAACGTTTTGCTATCACCTATTATAGCTGATATCTGCCCGATTCGGAAGGCTATCAGTTATTATAGGTGATATTTCTTATTTAATTCAAGTTAGTCAACTTAGTTATAGATCCAAGGCATCCAGTGGACTTATTATTTGATCGAATCCTTTGGTGGTGATATGGGTATAGATTTGAGTAGTCTTGGGACTCTCATGACCCAACAAACTCTGGATATATCTAATGTCTGTTCCTCTCTCTAGGAGATGAGTAGCGAATGAATGTCTCAAGGTATGGACAGTTATTTTCTTTTTGATTGTTGTCTTGGATATCGCTGTTTTTAGGATGGCACTAATGCTAGTTGTAGAATACCTCATCGGTTTTTCCGCAGTACTACCTTGTCCTTCAAATAGATATTCGTGTGGTCTTTCTTTTTGGATGTAGTCCCTAAGCATCAATAAAGTCCTTTTTGAAAGCAAGGTATATCTGTCTTTTTTCCCTTTAGCTTGTTCGATTCTTATTTGCATTCGTTTGGAGTCTATATTCTTGATCTTAAGATTGACTAATTCACTGATTCTTAGGCCTGCCGAATAAATTGTCATTAAAATTGCCTTGTGCTTTAGATTGTCTATTACTCTAAGGATTGCTATTATTTCTTCCGCACTGCAAACCTCTGGCAGTATCTTTTCACGAATTGGCCTATCTACATGGTAGTATTTTCGTTCGCCTCCTTTGACCTTTTCATAATAAATTTAATGGCATTAATCGCTTGATTTTGATGGGAACTCGACACTTTCCGTTCGTTAACCAAGAATCTAGAAAACTCCATAATTTCTTTTTCTCCGAGGCTATCTATTTCAGAATCTGGGAAGTGGTTGATAAATTCTTCGAACAAAGGAACGTAGGATCTGATAGTGCTTTGACTATATCTCCTTTCCTCCAACTTATGAACATATGCTTCGGGGCACTTTTTGTAATTTGAAAAGGAGAGCGGACTAGCCTTTGGAACACCTTCATTTTTTCCCTCTTGTTCATAGCTAAAGGTTAAACCCAATTGTCCAATTTTCATTTTAATCTCGGCCTCAAACTGCTCAGAATAGGGAATCGTCCACCATTTGTTTTTACCATCCCAGTGATGATATGGAATAGTTTTGATGTGCTTGATCAGTTCAGTGAGGTAGCCAAAAATTAGTTTAATCCGGCCTGAATTGGTCCGAATCATCAAGACTTGATCTTTTTGAAGTGCGGAATGGCCTAATAGAATGACTGGTATTTCGGCTGATTTCTCAAGGGAGTCCACACGATCTCCGAAATAGCTGGTTATTCTCTCTAGGTTGCCGGGATAATGGGGGATTTCCCAATTAAAGCCGGACTGATGCCAGCGAACATAGCGTATTGATCTAATAAATTGGATGTCCTGCTCATTCTTGGGTATTTTGAGTAGGATTTTTCGACCAATTACTCGGATTTCTATAGGGCCCGATTTCATCATTTATAAAAAAAAAATTGCATATATTTTTACATAGAATAAATATGCGAATTATTTTTTTGATTGTTAGACACAAAAAAAATCCCTCAGATTTCTCCAAGGGATTTAATGATTAAATGATTTTTCAGCTTTCTTATTTCAGCTTTCTGAATTCGATTCCACCCAAACCCTCGCATTCACAAAAGCCTCCATCCAAGGAGTAAAGTCATCAGATCTATCAGCAGAATAGTGCGCCCAGTTCCAAGGTTTCAGGCTTCGCTCGATGTGTGGCATGATCGCCAAGTGACGGCCGTCTGCGGAAGCGATACCTGCAGTAGCATGATCCGAACCGTTGGGATTGCCAGGATAGGCTTCGAAGCTGTATTTCATGGAGAAATGGTACTGACTTGCTAGCATAGGCAGTTGGAATTTGCCCTCGCCATGTGCTACCCATACGCCTAATCGCTGACCTGAGAGGGAACCTAGCATCACGGAGGTATTTTCAGGAATAGTCACATTCACAAAAGCCGACTCAAACTTATGACTGGCATTATGGAGCATTTTTGGCTTTTGAGGATGGCTTGGGTTGATCAAATCTAATTCGATCATCAGCTGACACCCGTTACAGACGCCCAAGCTCAAGGTATCTTCACGAGCATAGAAATTATCCAGCGCTTGCTTTGCTTTCGAATTATAAAGGAATGCGCCTGCCCAGCCTTTTGCGGAGCCAAGCACATCGGAATTAGAGAATCCACCCACGAAGACGATTAGCTGCACATCTTCCAGGTTTTCTCGGCCAGCGATGAGATCGGTCATGTGGACGTCCTTCACCTCAAATCCTGCCAACCAAAGTGAATAGGCCATCTCTCGATCGCCATTCACGCCTTTTTCTCGGATGATTGCTGCTTTCGCCTTACCGCTTTTGGTACGGAAAGGATCAAGTCCAGCTGTTTCAAAACTGCCTTTCCAGTCTGGAGCAAAGGTGTAAGTAAGAGGCTGTTTTTTATAATTGTCAAATCGAGCTTTCGCTAGTTCTTCACCGCTTTGCTTGCGGTCCAATAGGTAAGAAGACGTGTACCAAACGTCTCGCATTTCAGCCACATCGAGGCTTAAGTTTTTTCCTTCGAAATTCAATTTGCCTGAATCAGTCACAGTAGCAAGCTCCACATAATCGACATCTGCCTCGACCAATAAACTTTCTACTGCATTGTTATCTTCCACCTGAATCAGGATTCCTGGGTTCTCAGCGAAAAGTGCTTTGACCAAATCGGTCTCTTCCAATCGACCCAATTTGACATTCAAACCAATCTGAGTAGAGGGAAAGCACATTTCCAATAAGGCCGTCACCAGTCCCCCGGAAGAAATATCATGTCCGGAAAGGAGCCAAGTCTGATCGATCAGATCTTGAACTGCCATAAATGCTTGCCCAAAATAGGCGGTGTCTTTGACGTCAGGAGTTTCGGTGCCGACTTTATTTAGTGTCTGATAAAAGCTCGATCCTGCCAGTTTGAAATTGTCTTTGGAAAAATCGATGTATAAGATTTTACTTCCGAATACCGGTTTCAATGCAGTTTTCACTGTCTTTTTCACATCGCTGCATTCTCCTACAGTGGAAATAATCACTGTTCCCGGAGCGTAAACTACCTTTCCGTCCCGATATTTTTGAGTCATCGAAAGCGAATCTTTTCCGGTTGGGATATTCACTCCAAGTTCAATGGCAAATTTAGAAACGGCTTCTACGGCTCGATACAAACGGTCATTTTCACCTTCGTTTTTTGCTGGCCACATCCAGTTGGCTGAAAGGGAGATTCCCGCTAATCCATCCTGAATCGGAGCAAAAACAAGATTGGTCATCGCTTCGGCGATTGCCAATCGGCTTCCTGCCTCAGGATCTGCCAAAGCTGCCACAGGAGCATGGCCGATGGAGGTGGCAATTCCTTTATTTCCGGTAAAATCCAGGGCCATTACAGCCACATCGTTTAGAGGCAATTGGATTTCACCCACCGTCTGTTGAGTTGCTACCCGACCGGTTACGGATCGATCCACTTTATTGGTCAACCAGTCCTTGCAAGCTACCGCTTCCAGTTGCAGTACTTCTCGGATATAGCCTAGGATCAATTCAGAATCGTAGGTTGCCTCCGCGAAATCCGCATGGCTGGTTTGGTCCTCCAGTACAGTCTTTGGCGACGAGCCAAACATGTAAGCCAAGTTCCAATCGACAGCCTTTTGGCCAGTTTTTTGATTTTCAAATTTGAAGTGCATGTCTCCCGTCGTCTCGCCCACCACATAGAATGGTGCGCGCTCTCGATCGGAGATTTGATGCAAGGTGTCCACGTCTTTTTTGGCGATTACCAATCCCATTCGCTCCTGAGACTCATTCCCGACGATTTCTTTGGCAGAAAGGGTTGGGTCGCCTACTGGAAGTTTGTCAATATGGATGGTGCCTCCGGTGGTTTCCACCAATTCGGAGAGGCAATTCAAATGTCCGCCTGCGCCGTGATCGTGAATGGAAATGATTGGGTTGTCCTCACTTTCAGCCATTGCTCGGATCACATTGGATACGCGCTTTTGCATTTCAGGATTGGAGCGCTGGATGGCGTTGAGCTCGATGGCATTGGAGAGTTCTCCGGTATTCAATGAAGAAACCGCAGAGCCACCCATTCCGATTCGGTAGTTATCTCCGCCCATGATCACAATTTGATCACCGACTTTTGGCTCTTGTTTTTTGGTGTATTTGGCATTGGTATAGCCCACACCGCCAGCTAGCATGATGACTTTGTCGAAGCCGTGCTGCTTGCCATTTTCGGCATGCTCAAAAGTCAATACCGATCCGCAGATCAGTGGCTGACCGAATTTGTTTCCAAAATCAGAAGCTCCATTGGAAGCTTTGATCAGAATATCCATCGGAGTCTGATAAAGCCAAGGTCTAGGCTCAAGGTTGGATTCCCAGCTTCGGCCTTCGCTAGATCTCGAATAGGAAGTCATGTACACGGCTGTACCAGCCAAAGGAATTGAGGCAGTACCTCCGGCCATACGATCTCGGATTTCTCCTCCAGCGCCAGTGGCTGCACCATTGAATGGCTCCACAGTGGTGGGGAAATTATGGGTTTCAGCTTTCAGCGAAATGACGGTATCAATCTCGCGGGTTTCAAAAAAGTCCGCTTGATGAGCCGTTTTTGGTGCGAATTGCTGGGCTTTCGGGCCATTCACAAAAGCTACATTGTCTTTGTATGCCGAAGCGATCCGATTTGGGTGCGCTTTTGCAGTGTCTTTGATGAGTTGGAAAAGTGTCTTTGGCTTTTCTTCCCCATCGATGATGAATGTGCCATTGAAGATTTTGTGTCGGCAATGCTCGGAATTGACCTGAGAGAATCCAAATACTTCCGAATCTGTCAAGGGACGATCCAATTCTTTGGATACATTCTCCAGATAATCCACTTCTACTTGGCTAAGAGCCAAGCCTTGTTCTTTATTGTAGCTGGCGATATCCGTGATTTGCTGAATCGGCTCCGGCTCTAAATGAATGTCAAAAATCTCCTGATCCAACCCATCGTAAGCCTTCTGAAGCATCGGATCTATTTGATCGTCTTCCTTCAGTGGAAAAAATTCCTCGATGCGCTGGATTCCAAGAATCCCCATGTTTTGGGTGATTTCTACCGCATTGGTGGACCAGGGCGTGATCATTTCTTTTCTCGGTCCAGAATAACTTCCCGAAATTGAATTTCCTGAGAGGGGTTTTGCTTCCGCAAAAAGCCAGATCAGTTTTTCGATGTCGTCAGGTACTAGGGGTTGAGGTGTTTGAACTGCGTAAACGAGTTGCTGAGGGGATTCAAAGAAGAAAATCATGTCCTTTGGATGGTAAGGTGTAAAGGTAAGGAATTGAGGCGTGGATTGGAAAATTGAAAGATTGAAAGATTTTAAAATTGAAAAATTAGGCCAGCATTGCATAAATGTCTGACACACGAAGAATATAGGAATCGTGATCTAATCTATTTCGGCCCAGCCGTATTTAGCCGAAGGCCTATCTCAAGAGCGAAGCGATAGTATTTCTTTTTTATCTTATCTCGCGAAGTGTATTTCGTCGTAGCCGTATTTTTCCGCAGGCATATTTCAGCGCAGCCCTATCTTGATTTTTTCATTTCAAACTATTTTCTACCGCCGCTTCTATCAATTGTCCATGGCCCACGGGAAGCGTGATGACTTGGAGATGTTTGATTTTTGAGCTGAAGCGTCTGAGATTTTCGCCTGTGACCATCTTATCATATTCTCCTATATATAAGGTGATTGGGGTTTGTCGCTTTCTGATTTCGGTGATGACCGTTGGCAAATGTGGACGTAGGGCACCAAAGACTCGCCAAGTCAAATAGACCTGAGCGCGTTTGGATCGGGTTTTCATTTCGTTTCTGACAAATTTGGTCAGACTGCTTTCTACCAAACCAACCTGTTCCAATCTTTCCACAATTCTGAAAAAGGGCTTAGGTCTGAAGATCACTTGTTTGAACGGTTGATGCAGAAAACTTGGGTAACTGTTTAGGCTATACCAAAGTCCAGTTTTGATTCCATCCGGGGCGATGAGTAGTAGACTTTTTACTTTTTCAGGAAAAAGCGCATAGGTTACCAAGGAGAATTTCCCACCCATACTGTAGCCAATGAGATTGAAAGTGGAAAAATCTTCCTTACTCATCAGTTCGGAAATGATCATTTTCCAGGTCGATTGATTTAAACTTTGATTTGGGTCTCTCCAGACACTTCGTCCATGGTAGAAGACATCAATGAAAAGGAATCTTGAATCAGGGCTGAGCAAAGCTTCAAAAGGGAGCATGTCTTGATGAGTTTGACCGAAGCCATGAAAAATCAAGGAGACCTCCTTTCCAGTCCCGCAACTTTTATAGGCGAGTTTGCCCCATTTGGTTTTCAGAAAGTTCATGTATTGATGTGAAATTTCATTTGGTAGTCATGAAAATGCCAATTTTAACTAAATATTATTATTTCAAATACGGAATAATGTTTTGCAGTCAATTTGAATTGTTCGGAAATGACCAGTATTTACTATTGAATCCTCATTAAGTCAGAATTAAATTCTATAAAAAACTATGGAAACTTTGAACAATCTGAAAGTTTCCATAGTTTTGTGCATCAAATTAAGAGAATTTAAGATGAGAGAACGAATTTTGGAGTTGGCTGGAGAGCAATTTACTCGATTTGGTGTGAGAACTGTCACTATGGAGGATATTGCAAGACTTGCAGGAATTTCCAAAAAGACCATTTATCAGGAGTTTAAGGATAAGAAAGATCTAGTACGGGAAGCTTTCAAGTGGATTCTAGAAAAGGATAAGCAGCGCCTGATATTTATTGTGGACTCTGGAGATCGTGTGATCGAGCATTTAATAAAATCATCGCAAACGATACGTGAGCGGCTAGAGCACATGAATCCTATTGCAATTCTGGAAATTCAGAAATATTTCCCTGAAGCTTGGGCGGAGTTTGAGTCTTTCAAGGAGGATTTTGTATTGAAAGACATATTCAATGTCATCGAGCGAGGCAAGTCCTTAGGCTATTTTCGTCCTGAAATAGATTCGATGATTCTTGCACAGCTTCGTGTCTCCCAGATTTCCTCCGCATTCGAATCTGGAATTCAGGGGAAAACGGGTCAAGAAATCATGAATATGCAATTGGAAATGATGGATCATTTCCTTCATGGGATTTTTACCGAAAAAGGCAGAGTATCCTACCAACAACAAAAAGAAACCACCCTTTAATATGCGTTTATTCAAAAAACTATTCGGAGCCATCATTTTGATAGCTAACGTTTTTCAAACCGTTTCAGCACAAGAAGTTGTTCAGCTGAACCTCAGGCAGGCGCTCGAGTATGCTTTAGAAAATAATGTGGATGCTAAAAATGCCCGATTGGAGCTTTTAGTTGCCGAGACTACTGTAAAAGAGGAATTGTCTAAAGGACTTCCTCAAATAAACGGTACTTTTAATTTTAATTATAATCCACAGATCCAAGTCGTATTTCTTCCAAATGAGCCGCCTTTCGGCAATCCAAATATCGACTCGGATGTGATCCCAGCAAGATTTGGAGTAAGCTATCAATCTGGATTAGGGGTGACTGCCAGCCAGATGATTTTTGATGGTTCGTTCTTTGTGGGCTTGAGGGCCTCCAAAACGCTCCGAGAACTGACCGAATTTGATCGAATCAAAACTGAGAATGATGTGCTCTTAACTGTAAAGAAGGCCTATTTTGGGGTTTTGGTGAATAAAGAACGAATCAAACTGGCACAGTCAAATCTTTCGCGAATCGATTCGCTTTTGGAAGAAACCAAAGCAATATATGAGGCTGGATTAGCGGAGAAAATCGATGTGTCTCGAATCCAAGTGCAGCGCAACAATACCTACACGCAAGTAGAGCGAAGCCGAACGGCTTATGAGATCAGTAAGCAATTGCTGAAAATCCAAATGGGGCTGCCAAGAGAATATGATATCCTGATCACAGAAACTTTGGCAGAATTAAACCCCGAAGAGCAGCTAAATCAATTGTTGACTATGGAGGGTATGCCAAGAGTGGAAATCAACCAACTTGAGAAAAACTTGGAACTCGTAGGTCTGGACTTGAGAAACAATACGGTGCAATACATGCCGAAAATCACTCTCAATGCCAATTATCAGCGGTCTGGTGCATCGAATGCCTTGAGTAATGTTTATGATTCTCGGAATTGGTTTAGTAGCTCTTTATTGGGTGTGAACATGCAAATTCCGATTTTTGATGGCTTTTTGAAGAGTTCACGAATCCAGCGAAACCGTATTCAACAAGATCAATTAGAGAATCAACGCTTATTTCTCGATGATAATATTTCGCTTGAAATCTACCAAGCCCGGACGAGCTTGAAGAATGATCTGAATATTCTTGAGGTACAGCGAGAAAACATGGCCTTGGCTCAAGAGGTCTACGATATCTCAAAAATCAAATACAATGAAGGTGTGGGTTCTAATCTTGAAGTGGTTGAGGCAGATGCTGCCTTGATCGAATCAGAAATTAATTACTTGTCCGCGCTGTATGATGGCTTGATCGCTAAAGTTGATTTAGAGAAAGCACTTGGAATATTGAAATTTGAGATCGAAAACTAAACCAACTATTTCCTTTTCAAAAACGGAAATCTACCCACATATCATCCACAAACACATGAAATCAATAGCTAAATTTTTACCCATAATCGCTCTTTTACTTTTCGCAGTTTCTTGCGCAAAAGAGGAGGGAGTTGAAGCTAAAAAGGTCGAACTACAGGACCTTAAGGCCCAGTTGAATGAGATCAATACAAACATCAAATCCTTGGAGACTGAGATTGCAACGCTTGATCCTGAGTTTGCGAAGCAAAATAGAAAGTCAATCCTAATTACTACCGCAACTGCACGGAAGGGTAGATTCGAGCACTATGTAGAAGTGACCGGCTCGGTGCTTTCTAAAAAGAATGTGAGTATAAGTGCAGAGACCTTAGGAAGAATCCTTACTGTACCTGCTGTGGAAGGAATGTATGTGGAAAAAGGAGTTGTTCTTGCTACGATTGATTCAGAATCCATGCAGCGAAATATTGATGAGATTCAGAATTCCCTGTCTCTTGCCAACACTTTATTTGAAAAGCAGGAACGTCTTTGGAATCAGCAGATTGGTACAGAAGTACAATACCTAGAATCTAAAAATAGAGTAGAGGGATTGGAGAGAAACTTGGCCTCTTTAAAGACCCAATTGGCTAAGGCTGTGATTCGCGCACCATTTTCAGGGACAGTTGAGACCGTCAATGTGAGATTGGGAGAGTTGGTTCAGCCTGGAACGCCAATGTTTCAATTTGTAGGGGTTAGTGAATTATTTATCGAAGCTGATATTTCTGAGTCATATGTAGGCGTCCTAGACCGCGGTGACTCTGTAGATGTGAGCTTTCCTTCCATATCAAAGGATTTAAAAACAAAAGTATCCTCAGTAGGAGCGATCATCAATCCTAACAACCGGACGTTCAAGGTAGAAGTAGTTCTGCCAAGGATAGCCAGTTTGAAACCAAACATGATTTCCGTTTTGAAGATTCAAGATTATGAGTCAAATGATGCAGTGATCATTCCAAGTCATTTGATCTTGAGTGATAATAGAGGGGACTATATTTTCACTGTGGTAGATGGAATAGCGAAAAAGACCTATGTGAAAAGAGGCAAGACTTTCAACCAAGAAACTGAGGTTCTGGATGGTTTGAATGGTGGAGAAACTCTGGTAGATAAGGGCTTTAGAGAAGTAGGAGATAATTTCAGCGTGAACATAGCTCAATTATAAATCATGTCAGATCAACAAAAGAATTATAAAATAAGAGAATTTGGGCTATCGAGTCTGAGTGTGGATAATTCCACTTCAGTGGTGATTCTGACCTTAATCATTACAGTTTTAGGCTTGAGTGCTTATCGATCGATGCCCAAAGAAAGCTTTCCGGAGATTGTAATTCCCACGGTTTATGTAGGTACGCCATATCCAGGCAACTCGCCTGTGGATATGGAAAACCTCATTACCAGGCCGATTGAGAAGGAGCTTAAGTCATTAAATAATGTAAAGGATATCAAATCCACCTCTGTTCAGGATTTTTCTTCGATAGTTGTTGAATTCAATCCGGGCGTTGAAATTGCCAAAGCGATTCAGGATGTCAAAGACGCAGTCGATAAATCGAAAAGCGAACTTCCAACTGACTTGGATCAAGATCCGAATGTGGTGGAAGTCAATACTTCTGATTTCCCGATCATGAACGTGAATATTTCCGGCAATTATTCAGAAGCGGAATTAAAAAAGTTCGGCGAGTATTTGGAAGATGAGATTGAAAAGCTTCCTGAGATTTCCAAAGCGAATCTTGCAGGAACTGTGGAGCGTGAAATTCAAATCAATGTAGATCCGTATAAAATGGAAGCTGTTGGCGTGAGTTTTGGAGATATTTCAGGTGCGATCCAGTCTGAAAATGTGACTATTTCGGGCGGTAATATTATTTCTGGAGATTTTCAAAGAACGCTCCGTGTAGATGGAGAATTTACAGATCCTTTGCAATTACTTGATGTCATCATTAAGACTGACAATCAGAAAATAGTCTATGTACGTGATGTAGCTACAGTTAAAGATACATACAAAGAGCGATCAAGCTATGCTAGAAGTAAAAACCTGCCTGTAGTCACTATTAACGTAGTGAAACGGAGTGGGGAAAACCTGCTAAATGCATCCGATAAAATCAAGGAGATAATCCAAAAAACTAAGGCCAATAGATTTCCTCCTGATTTGGAAATCAGTATTACGAATGACCAATCGAAACAGACTAGACTTCAGGTAAGTGATTTGGAAAACTCCATCATTTTCGGAGTTATTCTAGTGGTTTTGGTCTTGATGTTCTTCCTAGGATTCAGAAATGCACTTTTTGTTGGAATCGCGATTCCACTTTCGATGTTTATTTCCTTCTTGATTCTGAATGCCTTTGGAATTACCCTCAATTTGATGGTACTATTCTCGTTGATATTGGCGCTGGGTATGTTGGTGGATAATGGTATCGTGGTCGTGGAAAATATCTACCGATTGATGTCGGAAGGTAAAAGTGCTATCGTAGCTGCCAAAGAAGGCGTGGGTGAAGTAGCATGGCCGATTATCACTTCGACTGCGACTACTTTGGCTGCATTTTTACCATTAGCATTTTGGGAGGATACGGTAGGTGAATTCATGAAGTTCTTGCCTATTACCCTGATCATTGTACTTTCTTCTTCGCTATTTGTCGCCTTGGTGATCAACCCTGTGTTGACGGCACTCTTCATGAAGGTAGAAGACGTCACAAAGATAAAACCAAAGCAAAAGCCCATTATTGTGGCAGGCATTTTCTTGATTCTTGCTACGATATTCTATTTGTTAGGATGGACAGCAATGGGATCGATTTCACTAATAGCATCTGTACTTACAATATTCAATGTGTTTCTACTTCGAGCCGCAATCCGCTGGTTCCAGACCGTTTTCTTAGTTAAAATGGAAACGATCTATGGAAATATCTTAAGCTACGCTCTTGCAGGGAAAAGACCATATGCGTTCTTTGGAGGAACAGTCCTCCTCTTAGTTTTATCTATCGGCTTATTGTTTGTCAGAGCTCCGCAAGTTCTATTCTTTCCGGATAATCAACCTCAGTTGGTAAACGTATTTGTGGAATTCCCTATCGGAACGGATATCGAAGCCACGAATGCTTTTGTGGACACGATGGAAGATGAGGTGATGGTAGCCTTAGAGCCTTATCAAAATATTATCGAATCTGTAATTTCTCAGGTTGGCGAAGGAACTGGTGACCCTACCGAAGGTCCAAGCAACCAAGCTACACCGCATAAGGCAAAAATCACGATCGGATTTGTAGACTACATTGATCGTCAGGGGATCAATACCAATGGAGCAATGGAGCTGATTCGTGACATGGCGGGAAAATATCCCGGGGTATTGATTACGGTAGATAAGCAGCGCACTGGACCACCGGTAGGAAAGGCTGTTAACATTGAATTTGTTGGTGAAAACTACGATCAATTGATCGCTTATGTGAACAAGACAAAAGACTACCTCGAAGAGCAGAATATTCCAGGTATTGAAGAGTATAAATCTGATTTGTCTTTGGGAAACCCTGAGCTGATTATGGACATTGATCGTGAAAAAGCCAGAAGATTTGGGCTTTCTACTTCGCAGATTGCACAGGATATGCGTACGGCATTGTTTGGATTGGAAGTGTCCAAATTCAAAGAGGGAGAGGATGATTATCCAATCCAATTAAGGTTGGATCAGGATTACCGATATGACATCAATGCACTAGTCAATAAGAAGATAGGATTCAGAGATAAGTTTGGAGATAAGCGTGAGGTGCCAATTTCGGCAGTTGCTGATATCAAATATGGCTCTACCTATGGGTCAGTAAAACGGAAAGATTTGGAAAAGGCAGTAGCGGTTTTTTCGAATGTGCTCGATGGGTATAATGCTACCGAAATCAATCAGAAAATTCAAATTGCGATGAATAATTACGAGGTGCCTGATGGGATCACTGTAAAATATACTGGAGAGCAAGAGGAACAGGCTAAATCTATGGAGTTCCTTCTGGGTGCTTTGGGGATTGCAATTTCCCTGATTTTCTTGATTATCGTGGCTCAGTTCAATTCGGTGACTACACCATTTATCATTATGGCATCAGTGGTATTGAGCACCATCGGCGTATTTTTAGGTTTGGTAGCCTTTAATATGGATTTCGTGGTGATCATGACTGGTATCGGGATTATTTCGCTAGCCGGTGTGGTTGTGAATAATGCGATTGTATTGATTGATTATACAAATCTTGTCAGAGAGCGAAAGCGAGATGACCTTGGAATCAAAGAAGGTGAGTTTCTAGGATTTGTAGACCTAGTAGGGAGTATCGTAGAAGCCGGTAAAACTCGACTTCGTCCAGTGCTTCTTACTGCGATTACTACAGTACTTGGATTGATTCCTTTGGCTATTGGAATGAACATTAATTTCGGGACACTTTTGAGTTCTTTTGATCCACAATTTTATGTAGGTGGAGATAATGCTGCCTTTTGGGGACCGATGGCTTGGACAGTGATATTTGGTTTAACCTTTGCGACCTTCCTTACGTTAGTGATCGTACCGGTTATGTATTTGATGGCGGATAAATTCAATATGAAAATCCGTCAACTTAGAGCCTAGCCGGAATTAAGGTTGGTGGTTTTTTTTATTAAACCTTCGAGATGTTGTCTCGAAGGTTTTTGTTTTTTTAGCCTCCCATTTGTTTAGAGTTGCTGAGCAGATTGAGTAAATTCGTTTTCCCAAATATGAAAGGAAAGAGAAGATGGAAGAATTGAAATGGTATGTGATGTACACCACCTCCAGATCTGAAAAAAAAGTCGCAGATCGTTTAAAAGACAGAGGAGTGGAAGTTTACTTGCCGATAATAGAAGAATTACGGCAATGGTCTGACCGGAAAAAGAAAGTTCAAAAGGCACTTTTTAATGGATATGTATTTGTCAAAACTAGGAGAAATCAACTTTGGGAATGCCTACAGGTGCCCGGTGCAGTGAAGTTTGTGCATTTCTCAGGTAATCATGCTACAGTTCGAGAAGAGGTTCTGGATATGATTAAGCGTATCGTAGAAACTGGCGTAGCAATCGAAACTGATGGATCAGACATTGAGCCTGGGGAAAAAGTGAAAGTAATTGGCGGGCCATTACAGCATATGATCGGAGAAGTGATCGAGCGAGGGAATAAAGATTACTTTATGATTCGAATTCCGGGGATTTATCAGAACATTTTAATCAGCTTGCCTCGAAAATTTTTGGAAGTAACAGCTTAAAAAAAAAGAGAAAGGTCAGCAATCGCTGACCTTTCTCTTTTAAGATTATGTAAACCGGCAGGTCTAATCTTTTTTGCTTCGTGGGATAAAATACCTACGATAGACGATTTGAGCTTGGGCTAGATGGTCTCCATATTTATTGAAACCTACATTTCCTTCAAGATTATCAGTGAAAGTAAAAAACATAGTTCCTTCACCAGCAATATCTGAATAAGGACCCAAGGTAAAACTTAGACCTGCTCGTAATGGAACATAAGCGGTACTGATCCGTTCGTTAGTCGGTTTTTCCTCAGAATTGAAGCTTTTAGTTTGCTTAGTATTTGCGACCATCATACCAAGACCAAACCCCCCATAAAGGTTGACTTTGCTCCGGTTCATATGGTTGGCGAATGCAATTAGGTTCATACTTGGCATTACATCAAAATAAATTGCGGATCCATTAGACGTGAAAGCGGCCTCGTTTTCGGTCCATTTATTTTGGATTCCCTGACTCGGGTTGCCTCCGCTCGAAAGCCACTGGATACCGGCTGTTCCTCGAAGATCAAATCTTGCATTTAATTTTTTAGTGTATGCGGCTGAAATAGAAGGTTTAATTTCAAAATTCCATGCCCGATATTGTCCACCATTATCTAGGTAAGCAAAAGATGGACCTACTCCGAAAGTGAGAATATGGTTTCTTGATACCCGTTCCTGATAGAAGCTCTGACCAGTCGAAGTTCCGGCTAGAAGCATGAAAAATAAGAATGCTGGTAGGATTACTATTCTAGACATAATTGAGTTACCTGATGAAAATTTATTCAGGGTGGTGGATTTTGTAAAATTGACAACAAATATGCCAATCGGCTAAGCTTATTCTTAATTAGAACTCGAAAAGTCTGGAATTAGTCTATTTCAATACTTTTTTAGGAGTCTTCAAATGCTTTTGCAATCTCATCTTCTGTGCTCTTCAGCTTCTTTCGGCAAGACTTCACTAATTCGGCAGCTTCTTTGACAAGGGCTGAGAGCTCATCCACGCTTTTCTTTCCTTCTTCTAATTCACTAAGAATCAACTCCAGTCGATTCATTGCTTCAGTATAAGTTAACTCAATCATTTTGCTTCGATTTTAGTGATGGTACTTGCTAATTTTTGGTTGTTGGTATGAGTGACTATTTCTTGTCCAATCTGTGGAGAACTTAACCCAACAGGTACTCCATCCAGCTCAGTTCTGGTATATCCACGATTTAGAGTTGCGACTGGGTCTAATTGATTTAGTAAACTCAGTTTGGAGTTTAGGAGTTGCTCTTGACTACGAATCAGTTGATTCACAGCTTTCAGGATTGATTTTTCGCTACTGTCCAAAGAGGTTTGTTGTATTCTCAAGAGATTTTTTCCCGCAAAATGAATTTGAGCGGATCTCGTTCGCACTTGCTCTTGAGCAAGCTTCAGGCTATTTGTAGTGCTTGATTTGATTTGCAAGCCAACTTGATTGATTCGTGATTCAGCATTTTTTAATTGAAGGCGAGTAGATCGATCCAATCGAGTTAAGGCCAATTTTAAGTTTTCCTCAAACTCCCTAAAGCTGGCCAAAATAAATTCAGCAACTGCTGTTGGAGTTTTACAGCGGGTATGCGCGGTCAGGTCAGCGATAGTTTCATCTCGTTCATGCCCAATTCCTGTAATTACCGGAAGCGGAAATTTCGCGATTGCGATTGCCAAACGGATATCATCAAAGCAATCTAAGTCAAGTTGTGCGCCACCTCCTCTGATAATAATGACCACATCAGGTTTGGTTTTTTCCAGCTCTTCAAAAATCCGAATCAAACTTGCTATAATACTAGAAACAGCTTCATTGCCCTGCATGGTGCTGGGATAAAGCTTATGGTAGATTTTATAGTTTTCTGAATTTGATTCGATTTGATTGACAAAATCCCCATAGCCCGCCGCACTTGGACTGCTGATGATTGCTATTCTTTGGATTACTGTGGGGAGTGTATGTCTTGCATTTAGTCGTAAGAGGCCGTCTTGGGTTAGTTTGTCCAAGGTTTCCTGTCGTAGTCTCGCTCGTTCACCTAGGGAAAATGAGGGGTCAATGTCTTTGACATTGACACTCAAGCCATAAAGTGGGTGAAAATTTACTGCTACTTGAGCAAGCACTTTCATTCCATTTTTAAGTCCGCTCCCTGTTACTGATTCAAATCGTGCAGCGACCGTGCGGTAGGTGAATTGCCATAGATTGGCCTTGATTTTACCTAAGACTTGATTGCCTTGTTTTTCGACTAATTCAAAATAAGCATGTCCCTGAGGAGCCAATCGTAAATCCGAAATCTCTCCAATTACCCAATAAACTGGTTCAAGATTAGCTTCAAGCGTGTCTTGAATTACCCGATTCAGTTCGACAATGGATTTAGGATTCATACTGCTTAAATTCGATCAAATGAAGTTTTGATCTGATCATTCAGACCTTTTGTGGCTTTGAGCATAGGGAGGCGAACTTGGTCTCCACAGATTCCGAGATGCTTCAATAGATTTTTAACCCCAACCGGATTTCCCTCTAGATACATCAACTCGCTGAGTTCTAAAAGTGAAAAAGTAGCCTCTAACTGCTCTTGATCAGTGCCATGGCTCATTTTCTGAAAAGTCGCCGGCAGGGCATTTGCCAAGACAGAAATTATACCTGAGCCTCCAATACTTTTCATGGCTTTGGTCATCAGATCATCTCCAGAAACCAATAGAAAATCTTTTGGCATTCCTGCCGAGATGCGCATGCATTGCTCCAGATTACCACTGGCTTCCTTCATTCCAAAAATGTTTGGATGCTGCGCTAGGTTCAAAGTCGTCCCAGTGGTCATATTCGACATGGTCCGCCCCGGAATGTTATAGAGCATCACTGGAACTGGAGCGCTGTCGGCTATAGCCAGATAATGGGCGATGATTCCAGCCTGCGAAGGCTTATTGTAATAGGGGCTTACGGAAAGTATGGCTGAGACACCAGTAAAATCTACGGACTTAATTTCTTCAATGACCGCCTGAGTATTGTTGCCTCCGATCCCAAGCATGATAGGGACTCGGCCTGATGAATAACGAATACAAGCGTCAAGTACTGATTTTTTCTCTGAACCAGTCAAAGTTGCCGTCTCGCCGGTGGTCCCGAGAACTACCAAGTAATCTACCCCTCCTGAGATCACGTGATCAATTAGGCGTTTGAGTCCAGCAAGATCAAGGGAGTAATCTTCATGAAAAGGAGTGACCAAAGCCACGCCGGTGCCTTTAAATTGATTCATAACTGTAAGGTTTGGGAGGTTAAAGATAATGGGATGGGAGGAATTGACGCTCTGATTTAAAAAAAAATAGGTTTGAATCTGTAAGGCCTGTAAGGGCGAATAATCATTCGCCCCCACGGATTATTCTGTTACAATTGATTTTAGGTATATTATCAATGTTTTTTTAGGATGATTAATCACCAACAATTTTTATCAATCATGAAATACAATCCTAATTTCCATCACCGTCGCTCTATCAGACTACAGGGATATGATTATTCTCAAAAAGGGCTTTATTTCATTACTATTTGCAGTAAAAATAGAGAGCATTTCTTTGGGAGAATAGTGAAAGATAAGTCGGATCAAAAGATGATTTTAAGCTCTTCGGGGCAAGTTGTTGAAAATTGCTGGTTTGAAATTCCAGCTCATTTCCCGAATGTAAAGCTTTACGAGTTTATCGTTATGCCAAATCATATCCATGGTATAATCGAGATTATAGCACAATCCACCGCTCCCATATCAACAAAAGAGAAATTATCCGTCACATTATTTAGATCTCCTTCGATGACTATTGGCTCGGTTTTACGAAGTTTTAAGATCGGAGTAACCAAATGGCATCGATCAAATACCGATATCTGGGACGTTTGGCAGCGTAGTTTCCACGACCATATTATTCGAGATGAAAAAGCTTATTTTAATATCTCCAATTATATCAAAAACAATCCGAATTCATGGAATGAGGACACATTTTATAACCGATAAACCAGATGTGAAGGCGAGTAAAGGCGAATAATCATTCGCCCCTACAAACCCGCTACTATTTTCAAAAATTCCTCCTCAGAAATCATCTGCACGCCAAGTTTGATCGCTTTTTCCTTTTTGCTTGGCCCCATTCCTTCACCTTCGATAATGAAATCAAGATTTTTGGAAACAGTACTGATGTATTGGCCACCATGAGATTGTACAAAATCTACGATCTCGTCCCGCTTGAAATTGATCAGTTTTCCACTTGCCAATATCCTTTTTCCTGCAAGTGCACTTCCCAAAACCTGCTGCTTGGATTCATCAACCTCCAAATGCAAGCCATGAGCTTTTAACCTGTCTATAAGCTTTTGATTGGCTTCTTGCACAAAAAAATCATGGATGCTCGTTACCAAAGTTTCGCCTACGCCATTGATTTCGAGCAATTCTTCTGAAGTAGCAACGGCAAGCTTTTCAATAGTCCCAAAATGCCTTGCAAGAAGCTGCGCTGTGTTTTCACCGATATTTCTAATCCCAATTCCAAAAAGAACCTTTTCAAAAGGTTGGCTTTTGGAATTGATAATGCCTTCCATCATATTTTTAATGACTCCATCCTGAAATGTATTTGCTTTCAGTTTTTTGATTCGTTCTCGGAGTTCATCTGATAGATCTAAATTAAGCTGAAGCAAAATCCCATGAATTGTCCCTTCAGTTTTGCTGGCTGCAAGAATTTCCTGAAAACTCACTCTTCTTCCAAGGAAGATCTCCAAGACTACCGCGACAGGAACATAATCCTCCAATTTTGGAAGCTGATGATCTTTAAGTGAATTGATCATAAATTCTACCATACCCGTATTAGCAGGGACTTTTTTCTTCCAAACTCGAATCTGTTCTTGAAATGCTTTTAAGGTCTCGAAGAGCGGTAAAGCAGCACTTTCGATTAGAAAATCTTGGATTTGCTTGAAGGAAATCCCCTCAGTCAAAGCAAATAGTGCTTTTTCTACTTTGATATACAGCAGTCCATCACCTTCAAGCTCATATTGATCATGGGACATTTCCAACCCAAGGAGCTCTTCTTTTTTGGCTTCAAGATCATAAAGGTCTGCTGGATCTATAACGAAGTCCTGATCGATCAAGGCTCGGATTCGCTCCGTCCCCAAAGAATCAATATCCATCGCTCTTTTGGAGACAAAATGCTCAATTTTGCCCAATACCTGAGGAGGGCATTTCAATGTGTTTGGACAGTAATGTTTTGCCTCACTTTCCTTTCGCTCCAATTCAGTCCCACATTCTGGACAACGTGTGATGTAAACCACGGGTTTTGCTTCTGATTTCCGAAGTGCCTCATTTACTCCGGTGATTTTTGGGATGATTTCACCTCCTTTTTCTACATAGACAAAATCACCTGCATGAAGTCCTAAACGCTCTATTTCATTTGCGTTATAAAGCGAAGCTCGCTTCACGGTAGTTCCAGCAAGACTAACCGGAGCCAAATTTGCGACAGGTGTGATCGCTCCAGTACGCCCAACTTGGTAAGTGATCGATAGCAATTCAGTCTCTGCACTTTCGGCTTTATACTTATAGGCAATAGCCCAGCGAGGGTTTTTTGCTGTGAAACCCAATTCCTCGCGCTGGGCATAGCTATTTACTTTCAAGACCACGCCATCGGTATCCAAGGGAAGTGTAAAACGTTTTTCACGCCAATCTTCGATGTATTGGACCACATCCTGGATGGAATTCGTTTTTCGGTAAGTGGGGGATACATTGAAACCCCATGTTTCAATTTGATGAATAGCATCCTCGTGGGTCTCGACTTCATCTACACCTAGTAATTGGTAGAAATAGCAATTTAATCTCCGCTTGGCCACGACTGCAGAATCCTGCATTTTCAATGTTCCCGAAGCAGCATTTCTAGGGTTTGCGAGCAAAGCATCCCCATTTTCTTCGCGTAGTTGATTGATTTTTTGAAACTGCGCATGTGGTAAAAATATTTCCCCTCGAACTTCAAAATTATCGGGAACCCCTTCCCCTCTGATAGTAAGAGGAATGTTTCGAATCGTTTTTACATTTTCAGTGACATCGTCACCTTTGTAGCCATCACCTCGGGTTACCGCGCGAGCCAATTTTCCATTTTCATAGACTAGACTGATGGCGACACCATCAAATTTCATTTCGCAGAAATATTCATAGTCAGTTCTTCCAAGCCCTTTCTCCACTCGCTCATCAAAGGCAACCAATTCATCAATGGTATAGGTGTTTCCAAGGGAAAGCATTTTTGTGGAATGCTCGACCGTCTGAAAATCCTTGGTAATCGTACCGCCAACTCGCTGACTTGGGCTATCTGAATGCAATAAATCTGGAAACTGATTTTCCAGACTGATCAATTCCTCTAAAAGCTGATCGAATTCATAATCAGATATTTCCGGACTACTTTCCTGATAATAGAGGGAATTGTGTCTATTGATTTGATCGGAGAGATGGGTGATTCGGAGTTCAGCTTCTGCTTGAGTCATGTGTATTCTGGAAAAATTCGGCCTGGTAAAAATAGGATTTCGATGGGGAAGGAGCAATGGTTTTGGTTCTTGGAAATTTTTTTAACCGCAAAGGACGAGAAGAAAAAAAAGTAAATGGTTTGGATTTAATGAAAACCATTAGATTTTGGTTTGTATTTGTTCCCAATGAGAAATTGGGGTTTCACGGTAACGGTTTGTTTTTTTACCGCAAAGGACGCAAAGCAAATAGTTTGATTTTGGTTAGAACTATTGGCAGTATCCATGGAAGGTTTTTTTACCGCTAAGGATTCGTTGGACTTAAATTTTTTAAGCAGCTTATTTCTTTCCACTCTTCAATCGGATATCAAAGTCCATCTTTGTGGTTCCTAGTACTTTTATCTTGGAAGAGTTTGGATGGTTGGGATTTATGAGATAGTTGTATTCTTCCGGCACTATACTACTTGGCACCCTCAAAACCGCAGATTCGTTGTAATTCACAAAGTCGTTTCCGATTGTTTGAGTGGCTAAACCCGGTGGTTTTGAGTTCCAGCCTTCTGGTAAGTCCTCTAGCTTCACCTCTTGGATAGTAAGTTCGTCTGGAATCTCAATCTGCACATAAAACCGATCGTCTGGTAAATCCTCGCTCAGGTCTAAATGAACAGAAACCTCCAAAGTTGCCAACGCTCTTGTTTCTGCAGTATATGCCATTCGGGTATTAAAACTGTTCCAGCGATACCCTTCAGTCCTTGAGGCTCCAGTACCAAGCAAGGTAGTTTTCAGATACTTTTCTCTTTCAATCCTAAAAACTATCATCAGGCCAGGTTTCCAAATTCCAACCGATTGAGACTGAATTTAACTTCGTTGATTCCAGTGATCGTGTCTAGCATGGTTTCCGGAGAATTTCCTCCGATAGATAAGTTAGGCTTCTTCAGCCAACGCTGAAATTTTTCTTCCTCATTATTAAAGACCTCCAGTCCATAATCAATCAATTCGTTGATCAAAATAAGTAGCTCACTGTCTCTGCTATCCAATAATAAATGTTCGCTTTTCTTCTTATTATAAGTCGTCTGAGGAATACCTATGATTGCTAAGACAGTTTTTACAGGATTATTTAAGCGTTTGCTTACTGCCTCAATACTGTCGTAAGGAATGCCAGCTCTGATCACATCCACCCGCTCTAGTTTGCTACTCCAATGATATTCTTGCCCAGCGATATGGAGACTAGACCTCATTTGGGCAGATTTGCCTGCAGCATTTTGGATGCTTTTTTTAGTGTCGAAAATTTTTATTTTTCCCATGGCGCAACTTATTTGCTTTAAATATAAAGCAATATTGTTGCTCATAAATTGAAGATGCTGAAAAATTAAATACTTTGTTTTCACGTGTTTGTCGATTAGGTGAATCCGCAAAGCTGCATGTATGCTGAATTTGGCCTTGACTTAGTTCGATTCGCTCAGCCCGAGGGTGATTTGGTCTTTTAAGGTTGGCGGAGAGGTATCGTTTATTCTCGATTTTAGGTTTCCTACGCCCCAAAATTTCTACTAATGAAGCCGGTTTCAGAGTAAAGCCGAGGAGAAATATTTTTCAGTATTTTTTTATTTTGACAAGTCCATTGAAGCTAATTCACATAATTTTTCCCCGATTTTTTTGGCTTATGAAGCCATTTATCAAATCAATTAATCGTGTCTAAATAACATATTTAATGTGTCTACATATTTAAAAAATATGATTATCCGCAATGATGCCAGTGACCTCTTTTTCTTTACTTAACTGGCAGGAAGACCCGCCAAGGCGAGGCAGACCCGCCAAGGCGCGGCAGGCCGATGACGGATGACCGAAGTACCGGTAATGCTAGTGTTTACCATATATTAAGTCGCTTTTTGCCTTTTACTGGTACAATTGCGGATATATAAATTAAAAAAAAATCTGGGAGCATTTTGATATTCTTTTCGCATCTAAGTCTTTTCTCAAGTAGTAGTAGAAAAAGAGAGCTTTTTATGGAGGGGTTTGAAACCCGTTTTAGATTGACCTCGATCACCTTTGCGGGAAGAATTAAAAGTTGTGTGTCCGGTTCGCCGTAGCGAGAACTATTTTCATTGCAAATCCTCCGATTATTTTAAACCTTTGCCTACCCTTTCCCCTAAATCTCCATGATTAAGAAACCAGTAATTGAGCGTAGTATTTTGGAGTCGGCCTACTCTCTTTTTTTGGAGAAAGGATATCGACATACTACCATGGATGATATTGCGAATTCACTTTCGATGAGCAAAAAGACGCTCTATAAATACTATCCGGGAAAGCTTGAATTACTCTCTGCTTCCTTCGAAATTCTAAAAACAAAGTTGACTGCCAAGGTGGAGGCAATTTTGGAAAATAAGTACATCCCATTTCCGCTCAAGCTTAAGTCCACACTCACTGTAGTCGCCACTCATCTTGCACCTATTAATCCAGAACTTTTTGAAGATTTGCGGGAATATGCTCCCGATATCTGGGAGGATCTTCGGGTCTACATCAATGAATCGGCCTATAGCAGGTTTCAAAAACTGATTAGTCAAGGTGTAGACCAAGGACTTGTAAATCCTCGAATCAATGTGAGCGTGATGGTGATGCTCTATGCTGCAGCGGTACAATCCCTTTTGGATCCGAAATTCATTAGCCAGTTTCCAGAGGACATTACCAAACAGATGAAATTGAGTCCTTCACAGATCTATGATCAGGCGATCACTATAATCTATAATGGTATCCTGACTGAAGAAGCTAGAAGCGAATTTGTCAATGCCTGAAACCTCCTTTGGCTGATTTTCCTATCTTTGCGACTATTCCGATACTAGACTTTCCTGTCGTCATTTTCTGAGACGATTGGATCATTAATAAACTATGAGTTCTACCAATTTTAAACGTTACACCGTCACCTCCGCCCTTCCTTATGCCAATGGTCCACTTCATATTGGTCATTTGGCGGGATGTTACATTCCTTCAGATAGTTATGTTCGATACTTGCGTAGCAGAGGAAGAGATGTTGCTTACGTATGCGGATCTGATGAGCATGGCGTAGCGATTACCATCAAAGCAAAAAAAGAGAATAAAACTCCTCAGGAAATCGTGGATCGATACCACGAGATGATGAAGGCAAGTTTTGGCGAATTCGGAATCAGTTTCGATCATTATTCTCGCACTTCTGCAAAGATTCACCATGAGACTGCACAAGAACTTTTCAAGAATTTGTATGATAAGGGAGAGTTTTTAGAACAAGTCACTGAGCAATACTATGATGAGGAAGCCAACCAATTTTTAGCTGATCGATACATCGAGGGCACTTGCCCAAAATGTGGGAATGAACATGCATACGGAGATCAATGTGAGCGATGCGGCACTTCATTGAGCCCAACAGAATTAATCAATCCTAAATCAAAATTGAGCGGTCGAACTCCGGTATTGAAAGAGACTAAGCACTGGTTTCTTGATTTGGGTAAATACACCGATTTTTTGAAAAAGTGGATCTTGGAGGAGCATGCGGATGATTGGAAAAACAATGTACTCGGACAGTGTAGATCTTGGTTGGAAGCCGGCGATGGACTACAAGCGAGATCGATGACTCGCGATATGGACTGGGGAATTCCTGTTCCAGTCGATGGTGCCGAAGGTAAAGTACTTTACGTGTGGTTTGATGCACCGATTGGTTACATCTCTTCTACAAAAGAATGGGCAATAGAAAAAGGAATCGATTGGGAACCGTATTGGAAAGACAAGGATACCAAATTGGTACACTTTATCGGAAAAGATAACATTGTATTTCACTGCATTATTTTCCCTGCTATCCTTAAGACTCATGGCGAATTTATCCTTCCTGAGAATGTGCCGGCAAATGAGTTTTTGAATTTGGAAGGAGATAAAATTTCTACTTCACGAAATTGGGCTGTGTGGCTTCATGAGTACCTCGAAGAATTCCCAGGTCAACAAGATGTGCTTCGCTATGTCTTGACCGCCAATTCTCCGGAAACCAAAGACAATGATTTTACCTGGAAAGATTTCCAAACGCGTAACAATTCAGAACTCGTTGCGATCTATGGTAATTTCGTTAATCGCGCAGTAGTGTTAACCCATAAGTATTTTCAAGGAGTGGTTCCATTGAAAGGTGCACTGACTACCCATGACCAAGAAGTGATTGCTCAGTTGGAGGCCTTTCCTGAGAAAATTGCAGCATCAATTGAGCGCTATCGATTCCGAGAAGCATTGGGTATTATGATGGATCTCGCTCGATTGGGCAACAAATATCTGGCAGAAACTGAGCCTTGGAAAGTAATCAAAACAGATCAACAGCGTACTGCGACTATCTTAAATGTCGCTTTGAATATCGCAGCAAACCTTGCGATTGTTTCAGAGCCATTTTTACCATTTACTGCTGCCAAATTGGTGTCTTTATTTGATTTGAAACATATCAAATGGGATGATGCAGGTTCTGGTGATTTACTCAAGGGAGGAAAAACGCTGGGTGAAATGGGTTTATTATTTGATAAGATCGAAGACGAAGCTGTAGAGAAACAAGTTCAAAAACTATTAGATGCCAAGAAAATGAATGAAGCTGAAAATGTACCGGTTCCGGTGATGAAAGACCTAATCACGTATGATGATTTTGCAAAATTAGATATGCGTGTGGTGACCGTTTTGGAAGCGGAGAGAATGCCGAAGTCCAAAAAGCTAATCAAGCTAAAAGTCGATACTGGACTTGGTCATCGTACGGTTTTGAGTGGGGTAGCAGAGCATTTCGAACCCGAATTTCTGATCGGTAAGCAAGTGACGATGCTAATCAACCTTGCGCCAAGAAAGATGATGGGAATCGATTCGGAGGGAATGATCTTGATGGCAGAAGACAAAGACGGTAAGTTGAAACTGCTTCAGCCGCATGAAGGAACTGCGAGTGGATCGACGATATCTTAATTTAGTAGCAAATCCGATTGGATTGATGTGACCTTAACTTCGGATCAGACGAAAATTTGAAACCTATAGGAGAATATTCTAGCAGGTTTTTTAGTTATATTCAAAATAAAAATCTAAAATATAGTGAAAAAATCTTTTACAATCATTTTTGTTTTCTTTTTGATCACTCCTGGTTTTAGTCAGATTGAACTAACTAATGTTAAATCTGAAGCTCATCAATACATATCCGATTCGGAGATATTCATTATACCCCCAGACAATTTTTTTAATCTAGGGAAGCAAGGATTTGTTTTCCCCGCTGCAGGAGCCATGATCATGGTTTCCAAAATACCTAATAGTAACTACCAATCCATTTTAGAAGATCTTGATGGGATTTTAAAAGATCAAAAGTTGATTGGACTAGTAGAGGATGTGCTGATCAATGGTATAGCGGGCAAATTTTTCACTTCAGAAGAAGTTCGTGATGGAGATCCATTTACTAATCATAGCTTGTTTTTGGGAAATGATGAGTCTGTTTACTTGATTATGGGTATTTGTCCTTCTGACCACCCAGGAATTATTGAGTCAATAAAAAGGTCTATATTTTCAGTGGTCTATGAATCTGATCTTTAAAGACTGATCTTAGCCAATCTTCCCCCCATAAAACAAAATTACCCAGCTGATGCAATCAGGAACTGAGATAAAATATGATCTTTTAATTGGTGAACGGATAGATGGCTATAAAATCAATGCAACGGTCGCTTCTTGATCATCCCACCTTTCGTGTCTTTGATTGGATATTGAATCACAAAGGCTGAAGGATCGATCTTATCGATTTCGGTCAGCATACGGGTCACTTCCAATCGGGTAATCACGCAAAACAATACTTTTCGATCCGGGAGAAGCTTTGCTTTTTCGCCATAGCCTCCGTCTGATTTCAAGACTGTTACACCCCTGCCTAAATCATGCGAAATCATGGATTTGATATCTTCTGCCAAAGGAGACATGATCATCACACCAAGGTATTCTTCCACTCCATTGATGATGAAGTCCACGGTTTTCGAAGCTGAAAAATAGGTGAGGAGCGAATACATGGCAGTTTCCAGATTCACAAAAAATGCAGCCACAATAAATAGGAATACATTGAATACGGTGATAAAGTCACCAACAGTCAAGCTGGACTTTCTGCTTACAGAAATCGCTAGGACTTCTGTGCCGTCAATTACCGCTCCACCTCTGATGGCAAATCCAATTCCACTGCCTAAGAAAAAACCGCCAAAAACGGCTATTAGTAGTTTGTCAGCAGTAATGGTTGGGAATTCGATAAAGTGAACCAGTAGCGCCAAGCCAAAAATGGCAATAGTACTCTTGATCGCGAAGGTCAAAGAAATTTGCTTTGCACCCAGAAAGATAAATGGAAGATTGACCAAGATGATCAATACGGAAAGATTCATCGGGGTCAGGAGTTCCAGTAGTAAGGAAATTCCCATTGCACCGCCGTCAAAAAAGCCATTAGGTAGCAAAAAACCCTTCAGACCAACACTCGCCATCACCACACCGATCAGGATAAATAAGGAATCTTTGATGTGTCTCCAGACGGTCACTCGCTTGACCCATTCCGCATCTTGAATATTCAATAGTCGTTTTACCATTGCTTAAAGGTAGAATCCTTATTTTACTTACAATTTATAAATATCAAAATACACTGCTTTTTAAGCTTTATTGAACAAATAGAATGAAATATTAAATTATCCGTAAATACCTAAAGCGATTTTTTTAATTTCATTAAATACCGCTATATTTTTGCGAAATAACCAATCGTTAAACTTCATGAAAACAGAAGGGTACAAATCAGGAGAACATTACGATGAAATGTTTACTCCGGAAGGGGAGACCAGAGCACATTATTTGGAGTTTTGTGAGACCTTGAAAAAAAACACAGCTAAGAAAATGCATCATTTGCAGTACTCGGCAAATCAAACTCAGCGCTCAATGGGGATGACTTTTAATGTGTATCACGATAATCAAGGGTTAGAAAAGATTCTTCACTTAGATATCATTCCGCGCATAATTCCGAATGAAGAATGGCGGAAATTGGAGGCTGGATTGAAGCAGCGAACGAATGCGCTAAACATGTTCCTACAGGATATTTATAATGAGCGCCGCATTTTAAAAGATGGAATAGTTCCCTCAGATTTGATCTTAAAGAGTAAAGATTACCTCGAGCCTTGCGTCGGTCTGACTCCCCCAAAAGGAATCTGGTGTCATATCACTGGTACGGATTTAGTCAAAGCTAAGGATGGAGAATATTACATCTTAGAAGATAACCTTCGCTGTCCATCAGGTGTATCCTACATGCTCGAAAGTAGAGAGATTATCAAACGGGCTTATCCGCAACTCTTCTACAAGCGTGGAGTAATGCCGGTATCTGATTATCCTGCAAAATTGCTACGGATGCTCCAGAATCTCTCGGATAAACCTAAGCCGGTGGTGGGGGTATTGACTCCCGGGATTTACAATTCTGCCTATTACGAGCATTCCTACCTTGCTTTGCAAATGGGAGTAGAGTTGGTTTCTGGCGTAGACTTGATTGTAGAGAATAAAATTGTCTACATGCAGACTACACAAGGTCTACAGCAAATCGATGTCTTGTATCGTCGACTCGATGATACTTTCCTTGACCCATTGACCTTCAATCCAGATTCGATGCTGGGAGTTCCGGGACTTTTCGAAGCATATAAAGCTGGAAATATCGCCTTAGCAAATGCACCGGGAACGGGCGTAGCAGATGATAAGGCGGTTTATGCATATGTTCCAAAAATCATTAAATATTACCTGAACGAAGAGCCTATTTTAAATAATGTGCCCACTTATCTCTGCCGAGAGGAAGCTGATCGTCAGTATGTCTTGGATAATATTGACCAATTAGTGGTCAAAGAAACTAACGCTGCCGGCGGCTATGGGATGCTGATCGGACCAAAAGCAACCAAAGAAGAGCATGACAAATTCAGGGAATTGATCAAGAATAATCCAACTAATTACATTGCTCAGCCTACGCTTTCTCTTTCTACGGTGCCTACCCTGACTGACGAGGGGATCGAAGGAAGACACGTGGATCTCCGGCCATATATTTTGTATGGAAAAGAGATCGAAGTAATCCCCGGTGCCCTGACCCGAGTAGCCTTGAAGAAAGGCTCCCTTGTGGTGAATAGCTCCCAAGGTGGAGGAAGTAAGGATACTTGGGTTTTGTATTAATTAATCAAAAAGAACTATGCTAAGTAGAGTAGCAAACCATATATATTGGCTAGGAAGGTACCTAGAGCGTGCAGAGAATTATGCACGATTCATCGATGTGAATTTCAATTTGATGCAGGATCTTCCCATCGATATGAAGGAGCAATGGAAGCCACTGGTGGCTGCCACGGGAGACTTGGATTTATATAATAAACACAACGATGGATTTGATAGCAAAAAAGTCTTGTTCTTTTTAGCTTTTGATGAGAAGAACCCGAATTCAATGCTTTCAGCCGTTCGAAGTGCACGGGAAAACGCCAGGATCATTCGTGAAAATCTCAGTAAAGAAACCTGGGAGAAGTGCAACGAGTTGCATTACATGATGCAAGATGGACTGGAGAAGAAAATTTGGAAAAAGGAAGATCCTCGAGCTTTCTTCGAAAAAGTTAAAAATCAAATCCTGCTACTTTATGGAATAGCAGATAGCAGTTTGGCACGGACAGAAGGCTGGTATTTCCGGCAGTTGGGTCAATTCCTCGAGCGAGCCGATAAAACTTCCAGAATCTTGGACGTGAAGTATCATATCCTCTTGCCTTCAGAAGAGGAGGTGGGTACACCATTGGATTTCCTGCACTGGATGGCTTTGCTCAAGTCAGTTACGGCTTTCAATACCTATCGAAGAACTTATGGAAATATAGCCCCCGCAAGTGTGGTGGAGTTTTTGGTTTTAAATAAATATTTTCCCAGGTCGATTTATTATTGCATCAAGGAGGCTGAAAAATGCTTGCACCACATTTCTGGTAATTCTCAAGGAGGATTTAAAAACTCTGCGGAACGTTCGATCGGTGAACTCAGATCTAAATTAGAGTTTGCTGAAGTGGGTGAAATAATCAAGTATGGACTTCACGAATACTTGGATGAGATGCAGATTAAGCTCAATGCCATATCTCAACATATTAATAGTAATTACTTCACCTTAAGAGATAACTTTACTTCACAATCAATGACTCAAGAATGACCTTTTGCCTCGGCATAAAAACAAAAGATGGGATTGTCGGACTCTCCGATACTCGCATCACTTCTGGCAGTGAGACCACCTCATCCAAAAAAGTTTATACTGTCAATCGAGAAAAGCATTCCTTCTTCATCATGACCTCTGGCCTTCGGTCTGTCCGTGATAAGGCGATTACTTATTTCTCAGAAGTGATTGAACGCTCCGATGAGTCTTTCACTAAATTGTATCACGCGGTAAATGAATTTGGTAATCAGGTCCGAGCAGTGGCCAAAGAAGACAAAGAGTTTCTGGAAGCAGCTGGATTGAATTTTAACGTGTACTCCATCATTGGTGGCCAGCTCCAGGAAGACGAGGAACCGAAGCTATATCTCCTTTATCCTCAGGGGAACTGGATCGAAATCCGTAAAGGAACTCCTTTTGTAATAATTGGAAATACCGGTTTTGGTAATCCAGTTCTTCGGCGATCACTCAACTATGAAAATTCACTCGATTATGCCCTGAAATGTGCTTTCTTAGCTTTCGATGCTACCCGAATTTGCGCCAACGATGTTGATTTTCCGATTGATACGGTAGTATTGGAAAACGATAGTTACCATACTATTGAGAAGCGATTCGAGCAGAAAGAACTGGAACAAATCTCCGCTTTTTGGAATGAGCGCCTACGAAATGCCATCAACGAGCTTCCTGCAGACACTTTAAAGAAAGCGTTTGAGCCAAACTTATTTTCTATTTCTTCGGAATAGTCCTGACAATGAAGATAAAAATCGATCATAGTACTACTTATTATTATTCTGATCAGGTCAGTCTTGGGGTTCATCGACTTTACCTCTTACCCCAATTCCAAGAGTTCCAAAAAATCCTTGAATCCAAGCTCTCGATTAATCCCAATCCAAATGGAAAGGGGAATAAGACTGATTTGGTTGGAAATTCATTTGTGCAAGTTTGGTTTGCTGATCCTACGGATCGATTGATCATCCAAAGCGAAATGCTAATTGACTGTGTTGAAATCAATCCCTTTGGCTTTATTATCGATCCTTATTTTATTTCAAATTTCAACGCTCCCGATTTCAACGGATTCAGGTATCGAGATGATTCTTCGCAGTTGATTCAGCCATATATTCATCGTGAATTCACCGCGGACTTAAGTGAATTTACCAGATCGATCGGGTTGAAAGTTGATACGTTTTTAGATTTTCTGGTGAAGTTGACTGCTGCTATTCACGCGGGTTGGACGCACATCATTCGTGAGGAGGAAGATTTTTGGGCAGCGGACAAAACTTTTGAATCCCAGAAGGGATCTTGCCGTGACTTGGCTTGGATGCAAATGAATATGCTCGGCAGCCTAGGTTTGGCAAGCAGATTTGTGAGTGGTTATGCCTTTAATCCTGAACTAGCTTCAGGACATGAACTTCACGCGTGGCTTGAGACCTACTTGCCAGGAGCAGGATGGATTGGATTAGATCCTAGTTTGGGGCTTTTGACCAATCACTTTTATGTTCCATTGGCTTATCATCCAGACCCAAGCAAAACATTACCCGTCCAGGGAAGCTATGCCGGTGAGGCAAATTCTAAGCTGGAAACTGACGTGATTATTTCCCAAGTAGCGCCTTAGTCCGCATAAATACCAGTTTTCGGTTTTTCAAATAGCGACTCATCAAATTCGTCGGGCAATAATAATACATCTCCAAAACTCAAATTGTAGCGGATCGCTTTGGTAGAATCGTTTTCATAGACATATCCAGTAAGAATCCTTGGGAAAAAGATTCCATTATTATCTCGATAATCTTCGTATTTCAAGGCATTAAAACTGGGAGCAGTATTCCCAAAATAAGTGACAGTGTATAATAAGTATTCCAATTGATTGGTCTCTGGATTGATCAGGAGGAAATATTGATCTTCAGGGCTGTCACCGACATTAGAGTCGAACTTAGCTTTGAGCGTAGGATAAGCTTTACCATTTAGCATCTTATCTTCGACTTTTTCTACCGTCACTCCTGGATCAGTCAATACAAAAGGAATCGAGAAAAAGTAAAAATATAGGTTGTGATAAAACTTTATTGATTTGCCTGAATAAGCTTCACGATTTGGACTGATCCAGGTCTGCTCCCCATCAAACCCCATCTCAAAAAAACCTGAGGAGATTCTCACTTTTCTACTTTTTAGATTTATGAAATGACTTTCCTGAGTGAGATTCGTCTCATGGACAAGTGCATAGCTAAAGGCTTCAGCATTGAGCCATTGGCTCCAATCGCCGTGCGCATCAAGTACTTTTTTGAATTCAGGGGAAATTTCTTTCGCTGCTATCGAAGCTATTTCTGTTTTTGGTGATTCGCACGAAAAAGCGTTTGCGATAAAGGAAAGCAATAATATTGATCTAGAGAGGCTGGACATAGCGTAGGGTTATTTGAGGCTAAGTTACAAAACAATCGATTTTTGGATCATTTTTTTCCATCAGTGTTTAGACCATTCGGACTACTAATCCCCTTAATCATATTCAGTCTAAAGAAAAATAAAATTTAGAATTAGTCTAAACAATGAGATTCTGTCTTTACTTTTGTGAGGTAATCAAGTCAAATACATAAAACTTAGTGTTATGAGATCTAGCCAATCTTCAATCTGGAAAATCACCCGAAATTTTTTTAATAAGATCCACCTTTATGCAGGCTTGACTTCCGGACTGATTGTCATTGCAGTCTGTTTTAGTGGGACTTTATATGTCTACAATACGGAGATTCGGGAGTTTTTTGATTCAGAGCTTTATTTCGTGGAGCAAACAGGTCAACGGATGGGAGCTGAGGAATTGAAGCGGATTTTGGAAGTAAAGGAAGAATCAAAAGTGGTCGGGCTCAACTGGAATACCGAAGCGGATCGAACTGTTCAGTTCACGCTGAAAAAAGAAAATGAGGAAGGAAAGGGGAATACATTTTATGTAAATCCATATTCAGGAGAACTCTTGGGTAATAGTTCGGATAAAACTGCTACTGCAGAATTTATGGGCTATATGTTTAGTCTGCATCGCTGGCTACTTTTAGACCGAATAGAGAACCCTTTACTTGAAAGCATGGGGAATCGTGATTTAGGGAGATTTATCAACGGTGTTTCGACTATGCTATTTCTCCTCGGAGTAATTACCGGGATTGTCATTTGGATTCCCAACAAAGTGAAAAACTGGAAGCAAGGATTGAAAATCAAATGGTCAGGAAATTGGAAGCGAGTAAATCATGACCTTCACAATACCCTAGCATTTTATTCGATGATCTTACTTTTTGTGATGGCTGCAACAGGACCATTTTGGTCTTTTAACTGGTATCGAGAAGGCTATCAGAAGACCTTTGACACGTATCAAACTGAAGCTCAAAAAGAGGCCGAGAAGAATCTTCCCAAACCTACTTTTGAGCTAAACGAGACGATCACACTTGACGATATTTTGGCTAAAACCAATCAAACCTTAAATTTTGAGGGTCCAGTTCGGATTTCACTTGCAACTTCTTCAGAAGAACCCATTTCAATTCGTAAGTATCATTCTGGATTCTTTGCGGGTACAGGTTCGGATGATTTGACCCTTTCTCCTGAAAATCTGGAAGTGCTGGAATCAAAACTCTTTGCAGAATTGCCTTTGCGTCAGCAGATCGGAAGGTCAATCAAGGCGCTCCACACGGGTGAGATTTTTGGTCAATTCTCAAAGTTCCTTTGGTTTTTCGCTTGTGCAGTGGCTACCTCACTTCCGATCACAGGGACTTTGATTTGGTGGAATAAGCGGAAGAAAAAAACGAATAGAACGCAGCCGAAAATAGGAAGGGAAGCTGAGATGGCTTAAGATCAACTTTCGAGCTCATTAAAGTATTGGATTTCGAGTTGCTTTTTTTTAAGCTTTCAAGGGTTTACCTTGAATCACAAACCCAACTTTAATGAAGAAGCCGATTTCTTTCACCCTACTTTTATTTTCTTTTTTGTCTCTCCAAGCTCAGGAAAAATCATGGATGCTTGGACCTTTTCTACGACCCGAGACAGCCAGGCCAATTATAGCTCCGCAGTCTTCCACAAGCTTCGTTGATCCAATGACTGGTAGAACTGTCGCTTGGGAATCCATGGCCACATTTAATCCCGCAGCAATCGCTAAAGACGGGAAAGTATATGTCCTCTATCGGGCCGAAGAAAAACTTGGAGAAAAGGAAATAGGGGGGCATACTTCAAGAATTGGGTTGGCGAGATCAACGGACGGGTTTTCTTTCGAGCGAGAGGCAGAACCGATTTTTTATCCGAAAGATGATTCTCAAAAGGAATTTGAATGGACTGGTGGCACGGAGGATCCTAGAATTGTAGAAACCAAAGAAGGATTGTATGTCCTGACTTACACCCAATGGAATCGAGAGGTGCCCAGACTTGCTGTGGCCACTTCCAAAGATCTCCGAAACTGGGAAAAACATGGGCCGATTTTTAAGGATTGGAAGGACGGTAAATACCATAATACAGAATCAAAATCGGGGGCAATCGTCACCGAACTGAAAGAAGGAAAGTTGACCGCGGCTAAAATAGATGGGAAATATTGGATGTATTATGGAGTGCCTCACATTTGGCTTGCTACTTCAGAAGATTTGATCCATTGGCAGCCAGTAGAAAATCATGAAGGAAATCGAGTGCCTGTTTTGAGCCCGAGACCAGGGTATTTTGATTCTTGGTTGGTAGAGGCTGGACCGCCGCCAGTTTTGACCAAAGATGGGATTGTGGTTCTTTATAATGCAGGTAACTCCCAACAAGTCGGAGTTAAAAACCTAGGAAATCGAGTCTATACGGGTGGCCAGGCACTTTATTCTGCGACTGAACCGTGGAAGCTTTTAGATCGGGTAGAAGTCCCATTCATTCAGCCGACGTTACCATTTGAGAAGTCAGGTCAATACCCTGAGGGCACGACTTTTTTGGAAGGGTTGGTCCATTTGAATGGAAAGTGGTTACTCTATTATGGTACTGCTGATAGTATGGTAGGTGTGGTTTCCTGGCTTCCGGAAGAATGATTTTAAGAGAATCTTAAGAATTCATTAACCTAGATTGATAATGAGTAGTTGCAATTTTGCTTGCTTAACATGAAAAACAAAGAGCTGACCATAATCGTCCCGATTTATAATGAAGTAGATGGGATTGATATGTTGGCAAGTGAGTTCCAGCCCTATTTCGAAAAATCTTCGATGAATCCTCAAGTACTCCTTGTAGATGACGGTTCCACCGATGGTAGTTTGGCTAAGATAAAAAAGCTCTGCCAAGCAAATACAAGGTTCCATTTCATTTCTTTTGATCACAATAGAGGATTAAGCGCTGCTATTCTAGCAGGTTTCAAATATGCGAAAACTGATTGGCTGGGCTATATTGACGCAGATCTTCAAACAAAACCTATCGATTTCCTCAAATTCGAGGAGTACCTAGATTCTTTTGATTTGGTTCTCGGAGCACGAGTGGGGAGAAAAGATTCTTCAGTAAAAAAGCTTACCTCTCGATTTGCAAATTGGTTTCGGGATTCGATGCTTCATGATGGTGTAAAAGATTCTGGCTGTCCGCTCAAAATCATCAGGAGGGAATATGCACTTGCCCTACCTTATTTTTCCGGAGTACATCGATTTATTCCTGCATTGATCTTGATGCAAGGAGGTAAAGTCAAGGAAATCCCAATTGCTCATTTTCCCAGGGAGAATGGGAAAAGCAAATTCAATTTCCTCAATAGATCGATAGGGCCCATTGTGGACACTTTCGGTGTGCGATGGATGATAAAGCGTAAGATAAACTATAAGATCAATAGCTCAAACAGGCTGCCAGAATCTCCAAACCTATGAATACCATTGGACTACTTTCGCTTGGTTTTTTGGCGCAGGGGCTATTTTCTGCTCGGTTTATTATTCAGTTGATTAGCTCAGAGAAAGCAGGGAAAGTACTTTCGCCTTTAATTTTCTGGCAACTAAGCATCCTAGCTTCTTTCCTTTTGATGGTTTATGGCACTTATCGACATGATATCGTGATCGTAGGGGGACAGGTGTTTGGATATTATATCTATATCCGAAACCTCCAATTACAGCATGCTTGGGATAAATTTCCCAAGTGGATTAGAGTCTTCATTGTAGTGATTCCCTTTGTCTTTTTTGGATATCTTTTCTCAGGAGATTTTTCCTTTCCAGCCTTATTTTCTAATCCAGAGATTGGGACTTTATTGCTGACTTGGGGAAGTATCGGTCAGGTGTTTTTTACCGGTAGGTTTTTCGCTCAGTGGTATTATGCCGAGCAAAAAAAGGAGTCTCATTTCCCAATTAGTTTTTGGTATATCAGTATTGTTGGTGCCGTGATGATTGCTTCCTATGCGATTTTCAGAAAAGATGCTGTCTTATTTATTGGTCAGGCATTCGGGATCTTAGTTTATGCTCGAAATATCAGTATTGAAAAAAACATAAAATTTTCTATTTCAAATTCTTACCTGGATCGAATCAAATCCTATCGAATGCCTCTTTTGATCGGATTTACGGCATTCGTTTTATTTTTCAATCTGAATTCTTGGTCTGTTACAGAATCAAGTGAAGCCAGATATGCTCAAATCAGCAAAGAAATGCTCGATACCGGCGACTGGATTCACCCGCAGCTGATGGGGATTTTTCACTACCATAAGCCACCGGTGACTTATTGGATCACAGCAGTTTCGTATCAGATTTTTGGGGTAACGCCATTTGCAGCCCGGTTTTTCTTACAAATTGCAGTTTTACTTCAGATTTTCCTGATTTTCAAACTGGGTCAAATACTGTTTCAAGACTCTCGAAAAGCCTTCCTTTCAGCCTTGCTTTACAGTTCATTTCCAGCAGTAATCATCGGAAGTCGTGCTTTGACCACTGACACTTATTTAGCCACACTAGTTTTGGCAGCGATGTATTTTTGGTTTAGTTATCAGAAATCAAAAAAGCCATTCCTTCTGATTTTATCCTTTGTTTTTTTAGGCTTGGGTTTTTTGACCAAAGGTCCGGTCGTTTGGATAGTTCCATTAATCATAGTGGCATTCTATGGATTTCAGCACAAAACCTGGCCGAAATTCAACTGGCAAGCATTGCTTGGAATGGGCTTGATGCTAGCAATTGGGCTATTTTGGTTTGTGCAACTTTATCTGGAGGATGGGCAATTTCTTGACTATTTCCTTTTTAAGCATACGATTCAGCGATTTGCGACAGACACATTTCAGCGGGGTCAACCGTTTTGGTTTTATCCTTTGGTCTTGATCGTAACTGCCTTTCCTTGGTTTTTGATTTTGCTTCAAAAGTCGGTTTGGGTAGCAAAAAACAAGGCAACTCAACTCGCTCTATTTTGGGTGTGGGTGATGGTTCCTGTTCTTTTCTTCTCAATGAGTCAGTCCAAACTAGTGCTTTATATCCTTCCTGTATATTCTGGTTTGGCCTTTGGGGCGGTTTTAGCATGGGATCAGCTTTCGGGTCGCGCTCACAAAAAATGGGAGATCGTACAATTCAGCTTCTTTGGTTTGGTATTAATAGGGCTAATTGCTTCTCCATGGATTGATTCTAGAATCGTTTTAACCTATAAATTTTACTTTCTATGGTTTATCTTGATTGGATCATTGGCTGGGATTTTAATTTCAGGGATTCTTCGAAAAGATCGAGTGATGATCAATTCGTGGGTATTTACTATGGGGATCGGTTTGATGGCCTCGTATTTTTTCAGTGCCAACCCTGGCGTCGTCAATGATACTAGAAGGGTAGCTGAATGGATTTCTACTCATCAAGAGCCGAATGATCAAGTATTCATATATAACAAACGACTTCCCTCCATTCCGTTTCAGATTGAAATGCCTATCGTCTCAATTTATGATGGTGATGAAAGCCTTAACCGAGAGACCCAATTTCAAAAGGATGAAAGCTGGACCGAAACATTGATTAATTTGAAAACTGATCCGGGATGGATTCAGCAAGCAGTCAATAAAAAAGGGTTTTGGATCTCAAAATCTAAAAAGAAACTTCCTGAACTTCCTTCAGATTATAGTTGGGAGCTTCAGGGTGAAATTGACGGATGGGAAATCCATCGAATAGAACCTAAACGATAGTTTATGCGAATTTTAGTAGTAGAAGATGAGCCAGGGATTTCCGGTTTTTTAAAGCAAGGGCTGGAAGAGGAATCCTACGCAGTGGATGTTGCCGATAATGGAAAAAAGGGCTTGGAATTAGCACTTTCGGGCAATTATGATCTTTTACTCTTAGACTGGATGCTTCCCGGTTTAAGTGGCATTGATGTCTGTAGGCAGTTTAGAAAAGAGCATAAAGACACCCCGATTATATTTCTCACTGCGAAAGATACGACAGACGAAACCGTTTTTGGATTGCAGTCAGGGGCAAATGATTACATCAAAAAGCCCTTTCACTTCGAGGAATTATTAGAGCGTGTTCGTGTACAGCTTCGAGCTAAAGTGGGTGAGCCAGAATTTTTCACCCTTGGAGCAATAGCTATTTTTCCAGAAAGGCACCAAGTATTAAAAGGCAATGTTGAGATTCCACTGACTCAAAAGGAGTTTGCACTTCTTGAATATCTAGTCAGAAACAAAAATAAGGTATGCCGCCGTACACTAATCATTGAGAAAGTATGGGATATCCACTTTGAATACAACACGGGGGTGATTGATGTTTTTATCAATGCACTTCGTAAAAAGCTAGATCTCCATGATGAGGATGGATATATTCAAACAGTGCGGGGAGTCGGTTATATGGCTAAGGAACTATGAAAAATAAAAATTCATACCGGGAGCGGATTGCACGTAGACTGACTGGGGTGACAGCCATGATTGTGCTAGTAGTCTTCGTGATTATTTATCTGGTGGTGAATTATTCGGTTATTCAAAATAGTGATAAGGCACTTTTGGCGGAAGTTGAGGGCCATCTTCGAGAGATCTCCCTAATTGATGGGGAGTTGATTTTCTCCCATAAAAATGAATGGGCAGAAGCAGAGCATTCCATCATTCAGCTTAATCCGATTTTTATAGAGATCGTAGATGTCCATGGTAGTACGATGGATCGTTCTCCAAACCTCCTAAGAAATCATTTGACTTTTTTACCAGATCGAACCTCAAGAGAGGATGCGTTCACGTTGGAGATTGGCAATGAAGAAGTGCGGCAAATGCAAATCCCACTCAAGCATGAAGGTAAAATAGAAGGGTTTATGCTTGTGGCTACCTCATTTGAGGATTCTCGCCATTTGCTTCAAAATCTTTTGAATATTCTACTTTTCCTCTACCCCGCCATTTTAATTTCACTTTTTCTAGCGATGCGATATTTCGTCGGTAAAAGCATCGCCCCTATTGCAAAAATCATTGAAGCCACTAACCAGATTACTCAAAAAAATCTAAACGAACGCGTACCGCTCACTGAGCAAGAGGATGAAATCGGTCAGCTTTCGCGATCGATCAATGAATTGCTTTCTAGACTGGAGCAATCGCTCACAAGAGAAAAACAATTTACCTCAGATGCTTCACATGAACTCCGTACTCCTCTTGCTGTTCTTCGAGGGACTTTGGAAGTACTTATTCGAAAGCCTAGAACTTCTGAAGAGTATGAATCCAAAATTCGGACAGCGCTCCAGAGTATTGATCGGATGGCAGAGATGATGGAGCAGCTTTTGGATTTGGCTCGGGTGGGCAAATTTTCAAACTCCGATTACTTGTCAATCGATTTACTTGAGTTTGGTCGCAACTTCGCTCAGAAAATGTCTCAAGAGTATGCGAGGCAAATTGATTTTGAAACCAATCTTACTTTACCTCTTATTCTAGAGGTGAATACGAAGTCACTTCAGATGATTTTGACAAACCTTCTTCAAAATTCGCTGAAATATTCGGATAAGGATACGTTGATTTCCATGCGGGTAGGAATTCATCAAGGATCGCCTTATATCACTGTTGAGGATCAGGGAGTGGGTATAGAAGAAGAGTCTTTAGCGCGAATTTTTGATCCATTTTTTAGAGAAACTCAGCTTTTGGAAAAACCTGTTCCGGGTACTGGCCTGGGGCTAGCAATCGTCAGAAAACTCGCTTTGGAATCTAGGGTTTTGGTTGAAGTACAAAGTCAAAAAGGTACAGGTTCTATTTTTCGATTGATCTTTCAGGAAAAGATTTAAGAAAACCTTAAGACATTCTTATACTAATTTGAGGATGATTATGGGCATTTTTGCCTAACAAAGATTCATTCTATGCTAGACCGGATTATCAATTGGAGTATTTCAAATAAACTGATCATTTTTCTGCTGATTGCTGCCTGGATAGGCTTTGGAATTTATGCATTGACACGTCTTTCGATTGGAGCAGTCCCAGACGTGACCAATAATCAGGTACAAGTCATTACCACTTCACGAAATCTTGCTACCGAGGATGTAGAAAAATACCTGACCTATCCTGTAGAGCTGGAGATGGCAAATCTTCCTGGAGTGAAGGAAATTCGTTCGATTTCCAAATTTGGTCTTTCGGTAGTTACCATCGTTTTTGACGACGATATGGGTACTTATTTACCTAGACAGCTAATCGCCGAGCGCATCAAGATCGCCCAGGATCAGATTCCTGATGGTTTTGGTCAACCCTTTATGGGGCCTATTTCAACTGGATTAGGAGAAATTTACCAATACGTGATCGACGTCAAGCCGGGTTTTGAAGATCAATACTCCATTACTGATTTGCGGACGATTCAAGACTGGGTAGTCCGTCGGCAACTTTCCGGAATTGAGGGAGTAGTTGAAGTAAACACCTGGGGTGGATTTCTCAAGCAATATGAAGTAGCCATCAATCCAGAGCGATTGAAAGCAGTACAGGTGAGTCTGAATCAGGTATATGATGCGCTCAAGAAAAATAATTCGATCGCTGGTGGTAGTTATATTGAAAAGACAAACGAAAGCTTTTTTATCCGTGGCGAAGGGCTAGTGAAGAGCTTGGAAGATATTGGAAATATTGTAGTTGAAGTCCGAGCCGGAACGCCACTCTATATAAAAGACATTGCTAAAGTCGACTTCGGTCATGCAAATCGATTCGGTGCAGTCACTGCAAATGGGGAAGGTGAAAAAGTACTGGGACAGGTGATGATGCTCAAAGGAGCTGGATCCAAAGCTACTATTGACCGGGTTAAAGAACGTCTTGTTGAGATCGAGTCTTCCTTGCCTGACGGTGTAGTCATCAACGGGTTTTTGGATCGGTCAGAATTGATTGGACGAACGACCTTTACGATCGCTGAAAACCTGATTTTGGGTTGTTTGATTGTGATTTTTGTGGTCGTTGTACTTTTGGGAAATATTCGCTCTGGCCTTGTGGTGGCGTCCGTGATCCCATTGAGTTTGCTCTTTGCGATTTCAATGATGTACCTCTTTGGAGTCGACGCCAATTTGATGAGTTTGGGTGCGATTGACTTTGGGATTATCATCGATGGTGCAGTGATTATTGTAGAATACATCGCATTTCGATTTACTAAAATTGGGGAAGAGTCCAATCAGCTTACACCTGCCGAAATAAGATTGAAAAAAGACGAAGTTTCCCTTCAGGGAGCTTCCAAAATGATGCATTCTGCGATTTTTGGGCAGATCATTATCATCATTGTATTTATCCCTATTTTATCCTTGAGTGGTGTGGAGGGCAAAATGTTTCGTCCCATGGCAGAGGTATTCAGCTTTGCATTAGTAGGTGCAATGATTTTGGGTTTGACCTACGTGCCGGTGGTTTCTTCTCTATTTCTAAAGACGACTCCTCCGGGTCCTAAAAATATTTCTGTTCGAATTATTAATGCGATCAATAAAGGCTATGATCCTGCTATCAAATGGGCTTTAGATCATACTAAAGCAGTTTTGATTGGAGCATTTTCGCTTTTTGTGGTCACTCTTTTTGTCTTCTCAAGAATGGGGTCTGAGTTTGTTCCGACACTGGATGAAGGAGATTTTGTGATCCAGCCTTTCTTAAAAACGGGAACTACGCTGACCAATACAGTGGAGACCATGACGCAGATTGAGTCGATCCTTAAGAAATTTCCGGAGGTGAAGCAGATCGTAACTCGGATTGGTGCGGCAGAGATTCCAACGGATCCGATGTCTATGGAAGAGACAGACGTGATTGTGATTTTGCACCCACCTTCTGAGTGGACCACGGTGAAGACCAAAGATGAATTAGCAGATGCTTTTAAAGATTCTTTGAAAATAATTCCTGGATTGGAATTTGAATTTACCCAGCCTATCGAGATGCGCTTCAACGAATTGATTACTGGAGTCCGAGCAGATTTGGCAATCAAAGTTTTTGGCGATGATTTGGACGTGTTACTTCAAACTGCTCAAAAAATAGAGGCTGCTATTCAAGATGTAGAAGGTGCCGCAGATATCATTGTGGAGAAAGTGGACGGCTTGCCTCAAATGAAAATTGAATATGACCGTGCTAAAGTTGCTCGTTTCGGATTGAATATTGAAGACCTTAATCAAATCGTGACGACGGGTTTTGCTGGACAAACTGCAGGTAGAGTATTTGAAGGGGAAAAGCAATTTGATTTGGTGGTTCGATTTGATAAAGAATTCAGAAAGGATATCACTAACCTTGAAAATGTAGCTGTTCAATTACCGACTGGCGGATCTATTCCACTTTCCGAATTGGCAACCATCTCCTATACCAAAGGGCCTGCAAAAATCTCCCGAGAAAATACGCGACGTAGAATCGTAATTGGAGTAAATGTTCGAAATCGAGATTTACAATCTGTGGTAAATGATATTCAAGCCATAGTAGCAAATGAAATTGATGTGCCTGAAGGCTACAATGTAACTTATGGTGGACAATTTGAGAATCTTCAACAAGCACGCAGCCGCTTGATAATAGCAGTTCCGATCGCCTTATTTTTGATTTTTGTGCTCTTATATTTTGCCTTTTCATCAGCCAAGGATGCGATAATGATTTATTCAGCGATTCCCCTTTCTGCTATCGGTGGCGTGTTTCTACTTTGGGCTCGGGATATGCCATTTAGTATTTCAGCAGGTGTAGGATTTATCGCCTTGTTTGGGATCGCGGTATTGAATGGTATCGTATTGATCGAACACTTTAAATCAATGGAATCAAAGTTCACAGATTTGAAAGAGCTTGTGAAGTTTGGAGCCAAGGAGCGGTTACGTCCAGTTTTGCTGACTGCTTCTGCTGCAGCTTTGGGATTTCTACCAATGGCAATTTCCTCTTCTGCTGGAGCAGAGGTTCAACGGCCTTTAGCCACGGTAGTAGTCGGAGGCTTGTTCACGGCTACATTTTTGACGCTCTTCGTTTTACCTGTACTATATGTGCTTTTCAAAGAGAAAAAGGGGATGAGTGGATTAAATTCAAAAGTGATCACAACATTGGTTTTATTCTTTTTTGTAGCTCCGCTAATGGCACAAAAAGGATCGACGCCCTTAACTTTGGAAAAAGCACTTGAACTAGCTGAGGCAAGAAACCTCAGAATCCAAGCTGCAGAAAAATCCACCGAAGTTGCAATGGCTAGACAAGGAGCAGGTTGGAATGTGGATAAAACTACGGTTTACTATGGTTTTGATAAAAATGATATTGCCGAAAACGGAGTTTACAATAGGGTTTGGGGAGTAAGTCAGCGTTTTGCATTTCCTTCCTTGTATGCCGCTCAGAAAAATGTGCTTCAAGATCAAGCGTTAATTCGACAGCAAGAGTCAGAACTTGAGAAAATGAGGGTTCGAGGTGAAGTGAGTAAGGCTTTCTTGACCGTACAGTATTTTCAAAGACTGAGTGATAATTATAATTTCTTGGATAGTCTTTACGCTGTTTTTGCCAATGCGGCAAGCAGAAGATTTGAAACTGGAGAAACGAATTATTTGGAGAAATTGACTGCAGCTGGAAAGCTTCAAGAGATTAAACTCAAAAAATCCGAAGCGAATCAAAATTATAAAGTAGCCTTAGACCAACTCAAGCTTCAATTGAACTGGGAGGATGATTTGGAAGTGAGTCGAACCCAGACAGATTTAAAATTGGATAACCAAGAAGATTGGAGCTCACATCCAGGCGTACAATATTATCAGGGTGTGGCTATTCAAGCGGCTCATCAGGTACAGGTTGAAAAGCGAAAGCTGCTTCCCGATATCTCAATTGATTTATTCCGTGGTACCAATCCAGGCCCCAATGCTGCAGTTTACCCAGGTTTTCAGACTGGCTTGGCAATCCCTTTGTTTTTCGGTTCACATCGAGCCCAAATCAAATCCTTTCAATTGCAGCAAGACCAGATATCGCTGGAATCAGAAAGCTATCAAAATAGGATTCGAAGTAACTACAGCCAATTACAAACTCAATTGATCCAGCAAGAGCAAGTCATCCGCTACTATGAAGATGAGGGGAAGCTCCTTGCTGAGCAATTGATCCAACAAGCACAGCTTTCCTATCAAGAGGGAGAAATCGATTTTCTCCAATATGCTCAGCTATTGGAAAACTCTAGAAATATTACACTTCAATACCTGCAAAGCAGATACGAACACGAACTCATTATTTTGAAAATAAATTACCTGATCGACTGATGAAGACCAAAATACTTTCCTTCCGATTTACTCTTGTGCTTCTAGCCGCGATATTCACCTATTCTTGCGGTCAGCAATCTTCCGAAACCGCCGGAATTGAAATAAGTAAAGCTTCTAGCGAAGAGGGAATAATTATGTTGACTTTGGATCAATTTAATTCAATGAATATGGCCTGGGGCAATATGGACAGCAGTCAATTTTCTGATGAGATTACTGTTCAAGGTGCAGTTCGAGTTCCAGTGGAGAATATGCAAGAAGTGACGACTTTCTACGGTGGCTATGTAAGTGGGATGGAATTGCTAGAAGGCCAGCCTGTAAAAAAAGGGGAGGTACTATTTTACCTTGAAAACCCGGAATTTATCCTGCTGCAACAAAACTATCTCGAGGCAAAAAGCCAGTTAAACTACCTCAAGTCAGAATATGATCGGCAAAAGACGCTTTATGGAGAAAAGATTGCTTCTCAAAAAAATTATCTGAAAGCAGAGGCTGATTACCAAGGCACAAGAGCAAAGGCAGAAAGTTTGAAACGTCAATTGGGATTGCTTCGAATCAATGCAGATGAGCTCCAGCCTGAATCAATCCGATCCAAAGTTCCTATATATTCTCCCATTGCAGGATTTGTTACTGCCATAAATGTGGTTCCTGGAGCTTTTATGCAGCCTAGAGATGTAGCGGTGAGCTTGATCAGTAGGGAGCATTTGCATATGGAATTGGTGGTCTTTGAAAAAGATGCAACCCATGTTAAAAAAGGGCAATTGGTAGAAGTTCGGATTCCTGAGATTTCTTCAGAAACCTTGACCGCAGAAGTGTTTATGGTGGGGCAGTCAATCAATGAGGCTAGGCAAATCAATGTGCATGCAGATTTGAAAGATGAATCGAAAGAATCTTTGCTAGTGCCAGGGATGTTTATTGAAGCAAAAATCCAAACTGATCCTGAAGAAGGTTTGTCAATCGCACAAACAGCAGTGATTGAGTCTGATGGCAAAATGTATGTCTTGGTGCTTAGAGAAAAGAAAGAAAATGGGTTTTCTTTGGAGAAAATAGAAGTTCAAACAGGAAAAATGGTGAACGGAAAAATTCAGATTTTGGTAGGTTCCAAGCTTTCAGTAACTGATCAAATATTGGTAAAGGGTGGATTTAATCTTTTGTGATCAAAATTAACATTTGATATAGTTTATGAGGATATTCTCCGATTAAACCCCCTGTTTTTATAGTGAAGTGAATATTTGTTCAGTCTTAATTTTTTGATTTCCTATCTTACTGGAAATGAAATCTTTTCAAAGAAGCTAGCTACCTTTTAAAATTTGGATATCACTGATCAACAACTCTTAGAATTACTTGTCAAAGGGAATGAGCTAGCATTCAAGCAGTTCTATGATCGGTATTCGTCTAAGGTTTACAATACATTGCTCAGTTATACCAAAAATGCAGAAGATGCTGAGGAATTGCTTCAGGATGTGTTTCTGACCATCTATAATTCTGCCTCTGTTTACAGATCTGAATCCAAGGTCAGTACATGGGTTTACAGGATTTCTGTGAACAAATCATTGGATTTTCTCCGAAAGAAAAACAGCCAGAAACGATTTGGAATCTTCAGCTCTCTTTATCGAAAAGATACTGGGGAAATCCAGTTTGAAGCAGTGGATTTTATGCATCCAGGAGTGAAATTGGAAAATCAGGAGGAAGCGAAAATTCTTTTTCAGGTAATCGATAGTTTATCAGAAAATCAAAAAACTGCTTTTATCTTAACTCAGATTGAGGATCTCCCGCAGCAGGAAGTTGGAGAAATCATGAAGATTACACGCAAAGCAGTGGAATCGCTTGTGCAACGTGCAAAAGCCAACTTGAAAAATGAGTTAGAAAAAAATACCCTAACCGAGGGATTTAAAGAAAATTAACGTCTTAAAGAAAATGGACAAGCGGATAGATAAAGTATTAGCAAGTATCGAAGGCATCGAGCGAGCTCAAGCGCCGGCTGGAGTTTTTGAAAAAATTCAAAAAAAGATTCAAAATCAACAGCAGAAAGAGCGAAAATTAAATCCAAGCGAATGGCTAGCCGCTGCGGCATCTATTGCCTTGATCGTGGCTGGAAATTTTATATTTATTTCTACCTATCAAACTCAAGATTCCGATTTGCCACAAACTGATGCCTATTCCCAATTGATCTCCGATTTTAATATCTACGCTGATGAAAACTAACACCTTTTTAAAAATGGCAGTATTGATCATGGTTTTGATCAATGTGGTGTTAATCGGATTTATGGTGGCTAGGCCTAAAATGCCGCCTAGAGGTAAGCCAGTTGATTTGAAGAATATTATTTCAGAAAAACTAAACCTAGACGAGGAACAGCAAGAAACCTATTTCGAATTGGCAAAGAACCATGGTGAACTGATGGCTGAGATTGAACAGAAGCAGAAACCTTTGATTCGAGACTATTTCAGTTCATTGAAGCTTGAAGTTCAAAATTCAGAAATGCAAGATTCGCTCCTTATCCAAATCAATCAATTAGATCGCGACAAACTGACCGACACTTATTCCCATTTTTTAGAATTAAAGAAAGTTTGTAATCCAGAGCAGTTACTTGTTTTTGAGGGGATTATGGATGAAATCATCATGGTTTTAGTTGGAGGTCAAAAAAAATTACCTCCGCCTCCGAGGGATTAATTTTGCTTTTGCGTCAAAAGAGAAAACAAACTCTGCCATGATGCAATTGATGAAACTATCTCTCCTTCCAATTTTTCTTTTAGGGATAATTTTGTCTTCCTGTGTAAAAAAGCACGAACAAGAAGAACTCGCTCAAGATACTCTTGTGGAAAGCTTGCCTTATTACCAATCAGCGGATTTTACTCCGATATGGTTTTCTGACCCGGATTCTTTACCGGCTGATTTTCACCAAATCCCTGCATTTTCATTTACAAACCAACTGGGAGAGACTATTTCAGATGAAAGTATGAAAGGGCAGATTATGGTTGTGGACTTTTTCTTTACCACATGCCCCGGCATTTGCCCCAAGATGACCGATAAAATGAAACTAGTCCAAGAGGCCTTCCTTGAAGAGGAGCAAGTAAGCATTCTTTCTCATTCGGTGACACCGGATTATGATCAAGTCGAAGTCTTAGCAGAATATGCCGAACGATATGGGGTGATCGGAGGGAAATGGCATTTGCTGACTGGGGATCGGGAAAAAATTTATGATTTGGCTCGAAATTACTATTTCGTAGAGGAGGATTTAGGCCTTTTGAAGGCGCCCGATGAATTCCTCCACACTGAGAATTTTGTCCTAATTGACCAAAATCGGCATATCAGAGGAATTTATAATGGATTAAACAGTGCTTCTGTCAACCAACTAATTTCAGATATTAAATCCTTAAAAAAATCTTAACCAATAAAATCACCATGAAAAAGCTACTGCTAATTTGTCTAATAATGGGAATCATGAATTTTGCTTTTGGCCAAGGCCAAGGACAGCAAAGACCCGAAAGATCTTCGCCTGAAGAAATGATAAAAAAGGCGAAAACTGAGTTGAATCTTACTGACGCTCAAGTAAAAGAATGGCAAGAAATCCATAAAAAATATGGAAAACCGGATTCTGATCGTAAGAAAGCTGAAGAATCTCGTGCTGCAATGACCAAAGAACTAGAAGCCACACTGAACGCTGACCAAAAGGAAAAATTCAAAAAAATGCGACCAGGACAAGGACCTCCACCAAAAGGCGGAGGCAAATAACAGATTAAATTTTCCCGTCAATGTTTTCCTAAAAGTGTAAAACCGCTGAGGAACACTTCGACTTGATAGAGCTAAGCTAGCTGTTGATATCCAAGTGTTGTTCGTAATAAAAAAACTACAAATAAATAGACAATTCAAAAATTAATTGAATGCAACCGAAGGGATTTGAAAAAAAAAGCGTCTAATCAATTAGACATATAAATGTTTTAAGTATCAAACCGTATTAATCTTAAAAATCAATAAAATGAACAAATCAAAATTGTCAATCTTTGGAATAGGATTCTTGGCTTTAGTTATCACTATTGCTTCTTGTAATAAAGGGGATGAAGATCCTATTATTGATACACCAGCAGCAGGTTCTGTAGATGTTACAAGTGTGGTTCAAGCAAGCTATACAAACGGAGTTACCATCTCCACAAGTAATGGTTCTATTACGCTCACTTCTAACGGAACTCCAAATCACGTGTCAGCTTATTGGGGCGAAGGACATCCGCTTTATGAGTTAAATCCGACTGGCGTAAATCCAGGGATTATTCGAGAGAGAACCAATATTATGACAATTCCAACTAACCCAGTCTCAGCCAGCGTCAAAGAAGTAACTGCACTTGGAGCAATTGGCATGTCTTTAAATGGTGTTCCTATTTACAATGACCGTGAGGGAGGTAATGTGCCTTTGGAAGCTATGGTTTTACAACATTTCGAAAGGGCAGGTGCCCACGTTGGGCCAAGCGGTTATCATTATCACGTTAATGGAGACTTTACTACAAAAGACGATGCAAACTTGGTGGGTTTTCTTAGAGATGGGTTTCCTATTTATGGTAGAAAATGTGTTTCAGGCGTCTATCCATCTGATTTAGATGAAAATGGAGGACATACAAGTACAACGGCAGATTTCCCTACAGCTATCTATCATTACCATTGCTCTAATACAAATTACCTGAATCTTGGAGTCTATATACTTAAATCTGGAAGTTATCATGGTACAAAAGGAACGTATGTTCAATAAATTAGTAATTCTTATTTGCTCCGTATTAATTATTGGTTGTGGCAAAAATGAAAACTCTACAAACGAAATTTATCAAGCGATTATAGAAAATGTAGATGTCTCTAAAGTGCCAAACCATACTGTGTATGTAAATGATACTGCATTAAAGTTATTGAATGGGGTTTACCATTATAATGGTAAACCCTTTTCGGGTTTCATTAAAACAAAATATAAAAATGATAGCATAAAAAGTATTAGTTCTTATTTAGATGGTAAACAACATGGAATAGCAAAATCATTCTTTCATAATGGCGTGATAGACACTGAAAGGAATTTTAAAAATGGAAAAGCCTACGGCAAGCATATAGGGTATTGGGAAAACGGGAATAAAAAATTTGAGTTTATCTACGCTAATGACAAAAGAGAAGGTATACAAAAACAATGGTATGAAACTGGTACTCGTTATTGCGAATTAAACTATACCAATGACAGTGAAAAAGGGATGCAAAAAGCATGGCGGGAAAATGGCAAGCTTTATACTAATTATGAAGTAAAAAATGGTGTCAGATATGGACTTCAAAAATCTGGCCTATGTTATGGCCTAAAAGATCAGGAAGTTCTATAAAAAATTGCATCATGGTTTTAATATTGATCCAAATTTCCTTCATAAAGAGCACTATTTTACAGAAAAAGATGAATGGGCTCTAAAAAGCAATGAAGTTTTTAACATAACGAAAACTTTTTTATGAAAGAAAAGCAAAAGCCTTTTCGTGGAATAAAAACAACCACCACACATCACAGGGAGACTTGCAAACTTGGAGTTTTGTGCTTCTCATGAGCTTTAGTTTTAAATTGAATTTTTATGTGCCGAATCCAACCTGTTTGCAAAGCCCTAAACCGTAGTTCAAAGTGAAGGTTGAGTATTGATAAAGTTCAAATATCTTTATGGATTGGTAGAAATATGTTTATCAATAAGAAACCAGTTGCTTATTTTTGTTGATGAAACACTCTCTTTTTGGATTAATACTATGTCTCTTCTTTGTTCAGATTTCACTTGGCCAAACTGTCTATAAGAACGAAATGGGAGGCCTTATAACCAAGGAATCTTATGAAAAACAAATCTTAGAAGGCCCGTATTTTGGAGTTCCTGGCATTGAAGTAAATGAACAAGTCTTGGTTCATCGAATGCCTTTTGGGCAGGTGGACAACGCTGAGGCATTATATTCTGCATTGGGCTTGGAAGAGTTGCGAAAAGCTGGAAAGCCGATTGTAGTCATTTTTTACCCAGGAAAAGATGAATGCAACTCAACAGGTTCGAATGAGGGGAATACCAAGTTTTACCAGAAAGATCACGATTGGCTTCAGAAAAATATTTCTTCAAAAGGTGGATATGGGCCAATTTACCTTTATAGAAACCCTGCTGGGCTAGAAAAATATGCAGGGATTATGACTTGGCAGTCTGATCCACAAGGTTTATTTGAAAAGACTTTTTTTAAGTTTCCATATCCCTGTCGAAGTTTTGTGGTGGTTGATTATACTGGAAATTACCGAGCAATATTGGGGGAATTCCCAAATTCACAGATTGTCGCGGCACTTAAAAAGCTCCCAAAATCAAAATGAGTCATCAAATCCTAAAAACAGAACTTAACGATATGCCAGAGTTACTTGATGTGGCTCGAAAAGCTTTTCTTCAAGCATTCACAGCAAAGAATAAACTCGAAAACGTGAATGCTTACCTGGATGTGGCATTTACCTTAGACCAGTTTATATCCGAGTTCCAGAACTCTTCTTCTACGTTTTTCAAATTGGTGAAAGGAGAAGAAATCATAGGTTACACGAAAGTTAATCTCTGTCCAGCTCAAAGTGATGTTCACGATCCTGATAGCTTGGAAATCGCTAGACTTTATCTTTTGGATGAGTTTACTGGCTTAGGCTTAGGTAAGAAGCTGTTGGAGAGAGCGATTGACTTTGCTAAGCAACACAATAAGAAATATATCTGGCTAGGAGTATGGGAGCACAATCTCCGAGCGATAGATTTCTATCAGCGAAATGGGTTTGAAAAATTCAGCTCACACCCTTTTCCTTTTGGGGATGAAATCCAGACGGATTGGTTGATGAAGAGGAGCGGTTGCTCCGATTATTAAGATTAGAAATTACAATTTCAAAGTTGTCAAACTGAAAAGGCTTATCGAATGCTCAGGCAATTGATTTTGAAATCCTTCACCTACAATCCGTTTCAAGGTTTAGTAATTGTGTACTTATTTTTTAACTATTTCTTAAAAGTATGGAAACATTTGGCTCCTATTTAACAAATAAAAAGTTAAATAAGTACTATTTAGCGGTACTTTATTTTTTTTTAAGCGACTTAACATAGAATTAATTCATTTTTTGATAATTCTGATTTAATCACTGGAAGTTTTGTGGTGTATAGTTTTGGTAAAATTAATAACCAAAAAAATTAACTATTGAAAACATCTACAGAGAAATGACTGCTAACAAAAACATTTGGCAATGGATTGCAACAGCTTGCCTGTTGTTTACCATAAATTTTTCGTTTGCCCAGGAGGCCCTGATCAGCGGAAAAGTGAGTGATACAAACAATGAGCCTCTGCCGGGGGCAACTGTCTTGGTGAAAGGATTAAATCGTGGAACGATAACAGAAGTGGACGGAACCTACACTATTTCGGCAGCACCTAATGAGGTGTTGGTTTTTTCCTTTGTCGGTTTTGAAAATATTGAACGCACAGTTGGAAATCAAACGATCATAAATGTGGCTTTGACCGAAGGAATGGCTCTTTCTGAGGTAGTGGTAACTGCACTCGGAGTCGAGCGTGAGACCAAAGCTTTGGGATACGCTGTTCAGGCTGTTGATGGAAGTAGATTTACCGAGGCTCGAGAGACAAATGTCATCAATTCGCTAAGTGGCCGAGTCGCTGGGGTTCAAATCACCAATGGGTCCAGTGGAATCGGAGGATCTACCCGGGTGACTATCCGAGGGGAATCCTCTTTGAATATCAATGCAAATCAACCGCTATTTGTAGTGGATGGGGTGCCGATTTCAAATAATGTGGTAGGGTCTTCAGGATCAGGAAACCAAGAAGTCGATTACGGTAATTCGGCTGGAGAAATCAACCCTGATGATATCGCATCGATGACAGTTCTGAAAGGACCAGCAGCTGCCGCATTGTATGGATCAAGAGCTGCCAATGGAGCAATTTTGATTACTACTAAATCTGGAAAAAACAGACTGGGATTAGGAGTGGTCATCAACTCAAACACGACTTTTGATAACGCACTGGTTCTTCCTCAGTGGCAAAATACCTACGGTCAGGGTAACAATGGTCAATTCTCATTTGTCAATGGTGCTGGATCTGGTATCGCTGATGGCGTGGACGAAAGCTGGGGTCCAAGACTCGATGCTGGACTTATGATTCCACAATTTGATTCTCCTAGATCAGTTCCCGGTTTTCGAGGGGGAGATTTGAATGCTCCTACCGGAAGCACCATACAAGCTACTCCTTGGGTTTCTCAGCCTAATAATATCAATAATTTCTTTCAAACGGGCGTCACTCTTAATAACAGTGTGGCTATTTCAGGTGGAAATGAAAAGTCTAATATTAGACTTTCCTATACTAATTTGGATCAGAAAGGAATCGTTCCGAATACAGACTTGAAGCGAAATACGATCTCGGTACACGGGGCAACTAAAGTCACGGATAAGTTGACCGTTAACTCTTCGTTTAATTTTCAGCGAACAAATAGCGGTAACCGACCAAATATCAGCTACGGTACAGAAAATCTAATGTACCTCTGGATTTGGTATGGCAGACAAATCAATACGGCGAATCTTCGAGATTATTGGATGCCAGGTTTGGAAGGAGTGCAGCAGTTTAATTACAACTACAACTACCACGATAATCCGTATTTCAATGTTTTTGAAAATACTAACGGACAAGAAAAGGATCGGATTTTTGGAAATATATCTTTGAATTACAAGTTCACTCCAAAGTTGAGCTTGATGCTCCGGACTGGACTAGATACTTACAATGAACTTCGTGATCGAAAGCGTGCATTCAGCACTCAGCGTTTTCCAAAGGGAAATTACAGAGAGGATGATATTTCTTTTAATGAGCAAAACTCCGATTTCCTTTTGACCTATTCTGAAAACACTAAGCCAGTTTGGTCTTATTCCATCGCTCTTGGAGGTAACTCTATGGTGCAGGAAAATAGATATGTGGAAACTGTAGCTCCTCAATTGTTGATTCCTGGGATTTATAACTTCACGAATACTGCTGTAAACCTTCAAGTCAATCAATTCACTTCAGAGAAGCGAATCAACTCCTTTTATGGATTTGGTCAGATAGGCTACAAAAACATCTTATTCCTTGATGTTACTGGTCGGAATGACTGGTCAAGTACCCTACCAGCAAACAACAATAGCTATTTCTATCCTTCTGCTACGCTTAGTGCAGTAATTTCAGATATGATCACACTGCCATCTGTCATCTCATTTATGAAAGTTCGTGCAGCCTATGCTGAAGTCGGAAATGACACAAATCCATATAGTCTTTCCAATGTGTATAATTCTCAAGTAGCATGGGGACCGATCCAAGCGAAATCAGAATCCAGTAGATTGTCAAATGCAGATCTGAAGCCCGAGCGGACGGGAGCATTCGAAATTGGAACAGATATCAGGTTCAATAAAGGTAGGCTCGGACTGGATTTCACTTATTTCGACAATAGGACTAGAAACCAAATTATCCCAATTGAGTTGGATATCGCTACAGGCTACGCTTCTCGAATCATCAATGCGGGTGAGATTCAAAATCAAGGAATTGAAATTGTATTGAATGCCAAGCCGATCCAGAATAGGAATGGATTCAATTGGGACTTCATCGCGAATTTTACCCGAACTCGTGGAAAAGTACTTGAATTGACCGAAGGGCTAGATGCCTACACACTTACTGATCGTAATGGTGCAATCATCCAAGCAAGAGTAGGAGAGCGAATGGGGAATATCTACGGAGTTGGTTTTGAGCGAGTGGAGGATCCAAACTCAGAATTCTTTGGGCAGATCGTCCATAATTCTACAGGTACACCGCTTCGCGATCCTGAGCTAAAACTTCAAGGAAATTACAATCCGGATTGGATGCTGGGCTTGCAAAATAACTTTACCTATAAAGGCATTTCCCTTGGATTCTTATTTGATTTCCGATACGGTGGAATCGTCGTTTCCCGTACCAAAACAATCGGAAGTACTTCAGGACAGTTGGCAGAAACAGTCTACGGACGTGAAAACGGCTATGACTTGAGTGTGGAAGGAAACGGTATTGTTAGCCCAGGTGTGGTGAAAAACTCCGACGGTTCTTATAGCCCAAATACAGTTAAAATCACTTCCCGTAACTGGCACAATAGATATTATGAGCGTAACAATGTCGAGGCAGCAAAATACGATGCGACTTTCTTGAAATTGAGGGAAGTGACGATTGGGTACACAATCCCTAAAACTGTCTTTGGAAATATGCCTATTCAGGATGTGCGCATTTCTCTTGTCGGTAGAAATCTGGCCCTTTGGACCGAGAATCCTCACTTTGACCCAGAGACTTTATCTATGTCAGGAGGGACACTTCAGCCTGGAATTGAAAATATGGCATTCCCTTCTAGCAGAAGCATTGGATTTAATGTAAATGTTAAATTTTGATCGGTTTAAAAACTAATTCTAAAAGAAAGACAAAATGAAATTCAATAGAAAATATATAGTAGGATTAAGCTTAGCGACCGTTTTTGCGCTTAGCTCCTGTGACAAAGATTTCGAAGAAATCAATATGAATCCCAATAGTCCGGAAGTAGTTTCTTCTGACTTGCTTCTGCCAAATGTGATGCGAAGCACGACGAATGAAATCGCCGGAAATGCTTGGGGCATTGGTAATGTAGTGATGCAGTACTCCGCAAAAATCCAGTTTACAAACGAGGATCGGTACAACTGGGGACCGGAAGGAGATCCATATAATAATTTTTATAACTCACTAAGGGACTTGAATAATGTGATCGAGATCTCAGGTGCAGCCCAGCAAAATAACTACGTGGGAATAGCCAAAGTCCTGAAGGCTCATTTATACTCCTTCATGTCCGATGCTTATGGAGATTTACCTTTCGCCGAGGCTAATAAGGCAAAAGATGGGGTGAATTATCCAGTGTTTGATACTCAAGAAGCTATTTATGCTGGGATTTTGAAAGATTTGACTGAAGCAAATGCGCTTTTAGGAACCACTGCTGAGCAAGTGAAAGGCGATATCTTCTTTGATGGGGATATTATGAGATGGAAAAAGTTTGCGAATTCGCTTCGGCTTCGTGTATTGTTGAGACTGTCTGATAGACAAGATCCTTCAACTGCGATGCAAGCGATCCTTTCCAATTCTACTCAGAATCCAATTTTCACCGGAAATGACGATCAAGCGGTATTGCAATATTTAGGGGATGTGCCTAATCAGCATCCGCTTTATACGACTAGATCCGGGTCATTTGATGAGTACAGATTGAGTGAAAACATGGAAAATAGACTCAAAATGCTCAATGATCCTCGTTTGTACGCCTACGCACAGCCGACTAATGCTTCAGGCTCGGGGGTAGTAGGTAGTCCCAACGATTATCAGGGAGTGCCAAACGGCCTTGCAGATGAAGAAGCACTTCAATATTCTCCGTCAGGTGACCCCGCTTTAGGAGGATCAAATCATATTTCTCGAATCGGATTGCTATGGTCTTGCTCAGCATGCACTTCTTTGGCCAATCCAACTGGTTATCAGGCTACCTTGATGAGCTACGCAGAATTACAGTTTATTTTAGCAGAGGCTCGAGAGCGTGGATTTATTTCCTCTGGTACCGCTGCAGACTATTATAAAAATGGGATTAAGGCTTCTATGAGTTACTACAAAGAGCGCTACGAAACGGTTAATCTTCCTCAAATCGCTGAAAAACTGATTGTTTCTGATTCTTATTTCACACAAGCTGAGGTAGCTTATACAGGAACTTCAACTCAGAAACTTGAAAAAATCGGAACTCAGAAGTGGCTTTCACTTTTCTTCACAGGTTTGGAAGGCTGGTATGATTGGAGAAGAACGGGCTATCCGGATATCAAACCTGGACCTGCCGCTTTTATCAATACAGTACCGGTGAGATACATGTATCCATCCAGTATTCAGGCATTGAACGGAGAGAATTACAACCAAGTGATCAAAAGACAAGGTCCAGATGCGATTACTACCCGAGTTTGGTGGGACGTGAAATAGGACTTAAGAAAGCTGAAATAAAGTCAGAAATCTAAAACTGTTTATAGCTTAAATTGGGATGAACGCTCCTTTTCAGTTAGAATCTGAAATTTGTGAATGGGTTTTGGAATAAGAGGTAGCGAAATTCAAAAAGCTGATGTTCGAAACCAGAAGCGAAATTCTAAAGCTATATTCAGAAGTCTGAAATGATTAAAAGCTAAAGTTTGAACTCTGAAACAAAGTCCGAAAACCGTAACTTGAAATAAATAAATTTTAATTCGCTTCCTTAATGGAGGCGGATTTTTTAAAATTTTTGAAACACTATGAAAAAAAGTATCTCTGCTCTTTTTGTCCTTGCCAGCATTCTCGTTGGATCCGCTCAAGCTCAAGAATACAAAACTGAAAATATCGTATTGATCACCTTTGATGGCCTACGCTGGCAGGAGCTATTCAAGGGCGCAGACTCCCTGATGGTCAATGACACGGGGATGATCGAAACTCCCAATTCTCTTTTGGCAGATTATTGGTCCACAGACCCGATCAAACGAAGAGAAATGTTATTTCCTTTTTTCTGGAATACCATTGCCAAAGAAGGTCAGCTCTATGGTAATCGTGCTTATGGCAACTTGGTAGACAATCAGAATAAAATGTGGTTTTCCTACCCAGGGTACAATGAAGTGCTTACCGGATTTGCCGATGATAAGCGAATTACCAGCAATGATAAGATCAACAATCAAAACGTCACTTTCTTAGAACACCTTAACCGGATGCCTGATTACCAAGGCAAAGTCATGGCTTTCGGTTCTTGGGATGTGTTTCCGTACATTATCAATGCTGAGCGTAGCGGGATTCTTGTAAATGCTGGCTTTGCAAAAGCTACTGGTCCGAACTTGACCGAAAAGGAGCAACTGATCAATCGTATGCAGGATGAGATCCGAGGCCCTTGGGGTGGTGTTCGATTGGATCCTTTTACCCATCATTATGCGATGGAAGCCTTGAAAACCAAGAAACCAAAAGTGTTGTATATCTCTTATGGCGAAACGGATGACTGGGCGCATGACAATAAATACGATCAATACATCTGGTCAGCCAAGCAAACTGATGCTTACATCAAAGAAATCTGGGAATACCTCCAGTCCGATCCACAATACAAGGACAAAACTACGATGATCATTACTGTTGATCACGGGCGGGGCGTAACCAAAACTTCTTGGAAAGGTCATGGTTCCGACATTCCTGAAGCTGGTCAAATCTGGATGATGGCAATGGGACCAGATACGCCTGCCTCTGGAGAAATGAAAATCAATGGACAATGGCAATCTGCAATGGTCGCTCGGACGATTTTTCAACTTTTGGGACTGGAGTATCCGGATGCCAAAGCTGGGCCGGTGATTAAGGAGATGATTAAGTGAAACAATAGACTACTTGGCTGATAATCCGATTAAATAAAATTGTGATTATCAGCAATTCTGGAAGTAACCTAATTCTCTAATTAATTGGTTCTACCCTGAATTTAATGAAGAAGCAAGTTTGGCTTTAGAATTATCTTATACAGAATAATGTAGGATATCTATTTTACTAAAGTTTCATTAATACGGCGAAGATTCAACGTTCTGAGCACTTCAATCCATTTTCTATAGGTTTATCCTTGTCACTTTTTGGCGGCCAAAAAGTAACCCCGCGCACGGGCGGGCAGGCAAAAAACCCTGCGCCTCGGTCTTTTCTTTCCGCTGGAGGCTTTTTTCATTGATTTGAGATGAGGAGACAGCGGAATTTTGTGCTGCCTTACCCACCTAAAAATGACTGGATCTCCCTCGTACCTCGGGAGCTAAGTCATTTTCTTAACGGCATGTAAAGCAGCCCAAAACCAAAAATCCCGCAAGTCTCAGCCATCCGGATGCTATCCTCCAGAGATTCTTGCCATCAAATAATCAAGTGTCGTTTCCATTAAATTCGTGGTAGTACCAATTAATTGATGCGAAGATGTACCAAATTGGAGCAGGCAGATGACGGGTGATCCAAGTACTGGTAATGCTAGTGTTTATCATAGATTAAGTCAATTTTGTCATTAGCTGGTGCAAATTTGGATATACACTAATAAAAAAATGCTTCTCCATACTTGGTGAAGCATTTTTCATATCTGGCCTATTTTTAAAAAGAGAAAGAAAGGCAATTTTGGAAATAAGATGTTCTAGAATCAGAGCTCTTCTACTGCAAACAAACACCTACAATCGGGGTTATAATCAGTCGTACATCATTAAAATAAAAAGAAAAATGAGTTTCCTAAATGCAGAATGGAGGAAGTTAGCCATTGCAAATTATGTGATTAGCCCAAGTATTCTTTCAACATATATTCCAGCCGGAACAGAGCTCGATATCTGGGAAAATAAATGTTTTGTCAGCTTAATTGGTTTTATGTTTTTAGACACCAAACTATTGGGTGTAAAAATTCCGTTTCACACTAATTTTGAAGAAGTAAATCTAAGATTCTATGTCAAACGACTTGAGAATAATACTTGGAAACGTGGTGTCGTTTTTATTAAAGAAATCGTGCCTAAACCTGCGTTAACCTTCATCGCAAATACAATCTATAACGAAAACTATGAAACATTGCCAATGCGACATAAGTGGGAAGAGAATGCGACAAATAGAACTGTAGAATATCAATGGAAAAAGAATAAGGAATGGCAACATTTTAAGATTGTAGCAGCTTTACAAGCTTCAGAAATAATAAAAAACAGTGAAACTGAATTTATTACTGAGCATTATTGGGGATATGCAAAAGTGGATAATTCAGTAACCAATGAATATGAAGTTACACACCCAAAATGGGAACAGTATGAGGTAGAAAGCGCTGAAATAAAAGTAGACTTTGACCTTGTTTACGGAAACGATTTTGAGTTCTTGAATAAAATACAACCGGATTCAGTAATGCTTGCGGAAGGATCGAAGATAACCGTTGAAGGTAAGAATACGATAAAAGGTAACGTAATAAGATAGCAGTTTGTCCCAAAATTGGGTTTTGTGATCAAATAAAGCTTTGTAGTAATCCATCCATCCGAAAATTATCGAGCATACTTTGGCGAATATCCATTTAGTCAAATCCAGGTGTTTTTGAAAAGCTTGAACAGTGAGAATAAATAGCCCAAGGCTCTAAAATTAACTGATAAAGGGAGTTTATACCATTAATTGATATGGCGTGAATTGCTTTCTTTTAAGCATTTGGACTTACTAATAAACTTAAAATGTAATGTCTTATCTGGAAAGCTGGGCCAGTGATTAAGGAGATGATTATGTGAAAAATGGCTAATTAGATTGTCGGGAAATTTGGTTTTAAAAGGTTCGATTGACGCACCTCCCCATTCGGAGATAAGCATGAGATGGATTGGTTGATGAGAAAGAGGCTTTGATAATTATTTGACAAATAGCTCATTAAATCAGGATTTAAACATAGATTTTAAATACTTTTTGAAAAAATATCCTGCTCCACTCTTGTATAAATTGTAAACGTTTCGATGGATATAGCGGAAAAAGTAAAAATGTATGAAGGCAAAATCTTCGACTACTTCCTTATCCTTCTTCGATCGGAATAGTCCAGAGGAATTATATCTATAAAATGAAGAAGTAAAAGATTGGCTAGCTATTTTGCCTTTATTTTTAAAATAGGCAAGTATAACCATATCCATAGCAAAGGCTTTGTAAATAATTGGATTGGATAATAGTGGTTTAATGTCATTTCTAAACATCCAAGTAGAAACATGCCCTAGATAATGAATAGCTATTAATTCTTTCGGTTCGAATATTTTGTCTTTCACCACTTCCACATTGGAAGTTTGATCCTTTCGTTGATGTTCATAGCTAGTAAAAACTAAGTTTACCGCAGGGTTTTCATTTAAAAAATGAAATTGCTTTTCCAGTTTCTGATTATCAATCCAATAATCGTCGCCGTCACAGAGACAGATGTATTTTCCTTGTGCCGCCTTAAGGTTTTCAAGAAAATTAAATCTCCCCGTTTTTCTGCCACGTATAAAAATCTTGTCCTTTGGATCTCGTTTGAAAAGTCTGATTTTATCGGGATATTTTTGAGCAAATGACTCGCATATTTCTTTTGTACGATCTGTGCTTCCATCCTCGCCGATTATAATCTCAAAATCAAAGTCTGTTTTTTGGATTAATAAGCTATCCAGACATTGACCAATGTATTCTTCATGCTGATAGGTTTGGACGCAAATGGAAACCAATGGAAAAAAACTTTTCTGATTAACGTGGGCTACTTCGTTCATTTTTCACGAACTACTTTGCAGGGGTTACCAAATGCCACACAATTGGCAGGAATATCCTTGGTGACCACACTTCCAACACCAATAATTGTGTTGGCGCCAATAGTGATGTTATCCTTCAAAACAGCTCCGGACCCGATTAAGCAACCTTCACCAATGGAGATCATTCCAGAAAGTATTGCTCCGGGATTAATATCGGTAAATTTCCCAATCTTATTGTGATGGCCGATTTTGCAGCCACGCTTCAGGGAAACACCAAAATCTATTTGACTCTGAGCGCTAATGATCACTCCGGGTTCTATTAATACCCCATTTGAAATCTGGGAAGAAGAACCAATGTATGCACTAGGGTGAATTAGTTGAGTATATCTTGATTCTGAAATGCCATATAAGTTCAAGAAATCATCGAAAATCGCCAACTTATTTGCCGGGCCTGTCGCTCCAAAGAATAGCTCATCATCCTCAGGCGGGCACATTCCCGCTTCTTGGATTTGAATGGGATAGATTTTCAACGGCATAAATGGCTTTATTCCGAAATCTTTATTGGGATAAAATATAAATTGGTTCTGCCCATTGATTTCGGAAACAAGATCCAAAAGAATCGCCGCACTATCTTTTGAAATACCAACAAAGCTTATCCTCCTCATTTTTTCCGATTGTAAAAGCCTAAATCTCCAAGTTCCTTTGATGAAAATAGTTCTCGCGAATGAATCGACATCAGCTGATGCACTCGAAGTAATAAATCTTTATTGGTTGCCAATTTCCCTCCTTTGTGATCATACCAAATGTTGTCTTCCAAACCCACACGGACTCCATATCCCATGGCTATCGAAGCGCCATTAACTGCGAGTTGATTTGACCCAAGACCTGCCAAACTAATGAAATGATCAGTAGGAATTTCCCGTACTGCGGTGCCTATTTGTGCGAAATTAGCTTGCATCCCCGCAATATTTCCAAATAATAAGTTCCAATAGAATGGACCTTCTATAATTTTCTTTTTAATGAGATATGATCCATAATTGATCATGCCCAAGCCAAAACATTCCAACTCTGGGACTACGCCATGCTCTTTCATTTTATTTGCGAGACCTAAAATCGTATCAGGGGAATTAGTAGAAGCTTGATACTGGAAATTCAAGGAAGAAAGTGTCAGCGAACACATATCAGGCTGGAGTTCGATCACCTCGGATCTTTTCTCTAATTCAGGAAAATTTCTTCCTGAACTGCTTCCGCAAATGATCAAGTCAGGACAATGCTTCCGAACACCTTCAAAAATTTCCTGATAAATAGACTTCCTGTAGGTTGGAAAACCGTCAGGTTCACGGGCATGGAGATGGGCAATAGTAATTCCTATTTCGTAGGCTTCATGCGTTTGTTCTATGATCTCCGCTGGACTGATCGGGACATGTGGAGTTTCTGATTTGGTGGGGACCATCCCCGTGGGGCAAAAATTTAGGATCGTTTTAATAGAATGCATTTTTTTAAAAAGGTTATAAAATCAATTTTGGGTGGTTTGTCTTAAGTTGCCTTGAGCTAGATTATTTCAATTTCATTTAGTTTTTCAAGTGATTACTAATTTAAAAAGGAATAATTTAAAAAAGTGCTTTTTGTGTTCTCGAAATCCAAATTGATCAGAATTGATAATGTAGTTAGGAGAGTTCTCGCTTACATGGTTTTAATCGATTTCAATAGACTCTCCGATTTGTAGAATTTGATACTGAATCCCTTCTTTTTCTGCAGCTTTCGCGAAGTTTTCAGGATCTTCAGTATTGAATTCAAACATATGGTAATGATGAGGAATTACGATTCCTGTTCCCACCGCTCTGGCAAAAGCAGCTGCTTCGGTAGCGCTCATATTTCCTGCTACTTTCCGTTCAGGCTTATTTCCATTGATTGGTAAAAGCAACACGTCTGGCTGGAAGTGGGCTATTTTTTTCTCCAATCCTTCGTACCAAAGCGTGTCTCCAGAATGGTAGATCGTATAAGGTCCAATCTGAATGACATATCCCAGAAACTTGTGATGTCCATTTTCATTGACCTCTAATTCATTGTGTGCGGAAGGAATCGCATTGATGGCAACGGCTTGATTGAGGAAATAACTTTGCCGATCTGTCAGCCCGATTGGGAAATTTCGATCACAGCCCAAGCGCTCTGCTACAAAATCCCGGTTGGCTTCGGGAATCACAAATCGAATTCCCGGATTGACTTCCAGAATCGGCTTGAGCGTCTCTGCATCCAAATGATCGGTATGGTTATGGGAGGAAGTGACCAAGTCTAGAAAATTCAATTTCTCTGGAGAAACTGCAAGTTCACTCATCCGCACATGTGGTTTTTCGGTTGCAGCGTACTTTTTGGTCAGACTGTCAGATAAATAGGGGTCTAGTAAGAGATGCAGCCCATGCCACTGAATCAAAAAACCGCTTTGCCCAAGCCACCAAATCCGAAGACCTTCGATTTCTTCCTCGGTCGCTTTGATGTGCGAAATTAATTCGTCTTCTTTTAGAAATACTTTGATCATATTAATAGCCTGAAGGGTCTTCTTTCGCTTCTTTTTTCGTATCCGTAACGCCAAGTCTGGCTTTAGCTTCTTCCATAATAGCTACGGTTGCAGAGGCACCTAAGCGGGTACATCCTAGATCTCTCGCCCAAAGCAGTCCATCCAAAGTTCGGACACCGCCGGCGGCTTTGAGCTGTACTTTCGGGTCACTGAATTTCCGCATGAGTTTGAGATCATGCTCTGTGGCGCCTTCGGAGCTGTATTTACCATCAGCGCCTTTCACAAAACCATAGCCTGTGCTTGTCTTTACAAAAGCAACACCGATTTTACTGCAGATCTTACAAAGCTTGATTTTGAATTTATCTTCAGGAAGAAAGTCGTTTTCGAAGATCACCTTCAATATCGCCTTGTGCTTTTCACATTCCTTGTGGATGGCTTTGATTTCCTTTCGAACATAGCTCCAATCTTCTCCGAGGACTTTACCGCAGTTGACGACCATATCGACTTCGGTAGCGCCGTCTTTGCAAGCTTGTCGTGCTTCAAGGACTTTCAGTTTAATCGTGCTGTTTCCATGTGGGAAACCTATAACCGAGCAAACATGAACTTTTGAGCCTTTCAAAAGCTTAGCAGTTTCCTTGACAAAATAGGGTTTGATACAGACAGCGGCTACTCCATATTCTACGGCCAGCTTACAGCCATCTTCCAACTCTTGATCCGTCATCGTCGGATGCAGGAGTGAGTGGTCTATCATTTTCGCAACTTCTTTTAAAGTAAAGTTCATTGGTTAGAAATTTAAAATTTTGATTTAGCAATGAGAAATGAATTGGATTGAACTACACTTAGCAAAGGAAAATTTTGATTAACCGACAACCGACAACCGACAACCGACAACCGACAACCGACAACTGACAACCGACAACCGACATCTTATCTCATTTCTATCGCCCCCTGACACATCGCTGCCAGCTTTCTTTTTGCGGCCCATCTCGCTGTTTGACTCAAACCACAATCTGGAGCAACAGCTAATTTTTCTGCAGGAACATATTGAAGAACTCGCTTGATTCTATTTTTCACATCTTCAACAGTTTCGATGTAGTAATTTTTCACGTCAATGATGCCTACCGCAACGTCCATCTTTTCCGCAAATGTTGCCAAAAGCGGTAGTTCATCAAATTCCCGGTTTGCCATTTCGATGTGAATCTCATCCACAGTAAAGTCTAGAAAATCCGGAAGCATTGGGTACAATTTACGGAAACCTACCGGCCGACCTTTGAAATTCCCGAAACATAAATGAGTAGAAAGTCGACTTTTACCTACAGCAGGAGCAACCGTTCGGTTGAAAATATCTACAAAGCGCTTCGTGTCCTCCTTATAAGCATAGCAAGACATGGAAGGCTCATCCACTGTAATTTCTTTGCAGCCTGCGTCTACTAAGCGCTGAATTTCATCTCGGACCAATGGTAAAAGTGCCTCAGTGACGTCAAATCGATCTTTGTAGATTTTCCCATCAGGAATCATTCGGCCGCTCAAGGTGTAAGGACCAGGGATCGAGGCTTTTAAAGTTGGACCTTTTGGAGCCAGCCGAACTAAGCGCTCGTATTCTTCTACCGCACCCAATCCGCTAGGAGCTGTAAGTGGATCGATAATCGAATGCTTCCCTCGCTGATCATGAGCAGGCGGACCAAACTTCCGAGTTTCATCATGATTGGCTTGGAGCCCTTTCAGGAAACCGTAAAAGGATAGATTAAAATCAATTCGGGTTTGCTCGCCATCGGTAATCACATCAAGACCTGCATCTACTTGGTCTTTGATAGCGATGCTGACCGCGTCATCAATCATCTCAGCTATATCCGCTTTACCAAATTTATCGAGATTATTGGATCCGAATTCCAGCCAGCCCGGGAAAGGGTAGGAGCCGATGACGGTGGTTCTGATTGGGGTTGGTTGCATTGGTTAGGGAAAAGGGATTAGGAGAAAAGAGATTAGAAGATTTAGAATTAATAGATTTTAGTTAATATTTTAATGCCATTTTATCAAAAAAAGAAGTGTTTTTTCATCCCGCTTTTCGGATTTCCCAATTACAATTTTTGCTGGCTCTAGTCGCTGTATAACCGGCTTCCATTTCAAGAAGCTGAATAAGAGAAGGGTCAATATTTAATATCTCCTGAAATCCTACTATTCTAGCTACGTCTTCAAAATTATCAAATTCATCATCACTAAAGAATTGCCAAGCTCCATCCTCAATTTCATGTGTTACAAAAGTGATTGGCTTGTTTTCGAAAAGAACAAACGTTGTAGTGAAAACAGCTGTGTCAATTGAATTTATCAATTTCATTTTTTAAAACTTTTACCCTAATAAAAGAACTCCAATTCTTTTAAACATTATAGCCTTATCCATTGGGTTTGTCCAAAGCTCAAAATCTTCCTTTCCCAAAAAAGGTATAATGACATTTATTATTTCATGAATTGACCAGAAGTATTTCTCCCATAAATAAATAATAACTTTTCATGGTCTGGATGATTCTCAATTAATTGTTTAATAAGGTCTGTTTTTACTTCGATGCCTGTCCCAAAGTGAACATACTCCGATTCCCATTTTATTAATGAACCCAAATGGTTCTTGGCCATATACATCTCCCTTGAGCACATATTTTTACCTTATGATTAGATTAGCATTTTATTATTTGCTTAAAAGTCAAAATATCGAAGCTTTCCGCATCTGACATCTGACATCCCTCATCCCACAATCTCCTTCACTTTCCCGCTTACTTTTTCTTTTACAATGGTCACTTTATCGCCGTTCGGAAGTTTTTCGGTTTTAATCAGCCAGTGGTCTGCGTCGTATTCGGTATAGACAGAAGGTTTCGTAAAGCCGGTTTTTCCCCGCCAAACTTTCAAATCTACAGGTTCCCAAAGCTTGGTCTTAGCGGATTTATAAGCAGCATCAATCACTGCATTCACAATGTAGCCATCATAGAAAGTTTCTTGTGGTTGAGTTCCATTTTCGATTGCTTCAAACATGTCAATAAACATATTTGGATAGCCCAATTCATGGGCTTCATCACCGACTGGAAACTGCCAGCCGGAATCAGATTCTGCTTTTTCGGCTACGTATCCTTTTCCTTCGCCAGATGTAAACATTTCGAAACCTGTTCGCAGCCAAGAATTCACCCAAATTGTACCTTCGGTTCCCATCACCTCATCGCGAAGATCCATACCGCCACGAAAGGTCCAACTGACTTCAAATTGTCCAATGGCTCCGTTTTCATATTTCACTAATCCAATAGCGTGATCTTCTGCCTCAATCGGCTTCACTTGCGTATCTGCCCAGCACATCACCTCCACAGGACGAATATCTTTTCCGATAAAATTTCGGCTGATTTCTATGCAGTGGCAGCCCAAATCTACAATAGCACCACCCCCAGCGGCTTCCAAATCCCAAAACCAGTCTGCATGTGGGCCAGGGTGAGTTTCCCGAGACTTAGCCCAAAGGACTCGACCTATAGCACCATCCTGAACTGATTTGAGGGATTTTTGAAACTTTGGCGTGTAGCAAAGATCTTCTAAATAGCCTGAGAAGACTCCGGCTTTCTCACAAGCCTCCATCATTCTGAAAGCTTCGGCCGCAGTTCGCCCAAGTGGTTTGGTGCAGAGTACGGGTTTTTTATGCTTGACGCAAAGCATGACTGCCGCCTCGTGGAGGTAGTTTGGAAGGGCAATAATGATGATTTGTGAATCTGGGTGTCCGATAGCAGCCTCCATATCAATAGAAGCAGTCGGGACTTTATAATCTTTTGCGAAGCGATCTACTGTTTCCTGAGATCGGGAATAGACGACTTTTACCTTGTCTTTCATTCGTCTCCCCACTAGTGATTCGGCATAGAACCTTCCGATAAATCCTCCTCCGAGTATACATAAGTTTGCCATAGGTTATGAGTTTTTGGGTTTGAGAACTTAATATATTACCTGCGGGGCTATTTGAGAAATTAAACCCATTGCTTATTTAGAAGAGTTTTGCTCCGAAACATAGGATGGCATCCCGTTTTGCTGATACATTTTTGCAATGCGGTGACCATGCTCATCATAGGCGGCTTGAAAAAGCGAAGTTGCTTTCTCAGAACCGATTAATGCTCCAGCAGTCAGCACTTTTGGAGGATGTCCGGCTTGGGTAAGTAGATTTGCCACTTCAGCTTTGATCGAATTGATCAACATGCAAGATCCAATTGTAGAGCCTGGAGCTACTGGAGTTTCCAAACCATCAATTTTCACCATCGCATCTCCGACTGGTGCTCCTGAATCCAAAACCAAATCACAGAAATCTTGTAATTTCTTTCCGTCCGATTTTTTTGAGGTAGAAGCCTCTGAATGTTTTTTAGAAATCAGACCCACTGTTTTGATTCCTTTGGATTGGAAAATCTCCGCCATTTCTATTGGTACGACATTGCAACCTGAGGAAGAAATCACTAAGGCTGAGTCTATTTCAGAAAGGTCAAAATTTCGAAGAATTTGCGACGCTAGACCCGGAACATTTTCCAAAAACATCGCTTGGCGCTGTCCATTAGCTCCGACCACTAGATTGTGAAAGGTCAGAGAAAGCTCCACGATCGGGTTGAAACCTGGAAATGAGCCATAGCGTGGCCACATTTCTTCCACCATAATTCGACTGTGACCAGAGCCAAAGACATGTGCCATTCTACCAGCAAGGATTGATTTTGAGAACCATTCCGCTGCGGTTTGAATGCCTGATTCTTGAGTTCGGATGCAATCTAAAAGCTCTTGGCAGCGATCGAGATAGGTTTGAGTGTAGCTCATTTAGAATTGGTTAGTCTGATTTATATTTTATTCATAGCAAATGCTGCAGCTCCTATTGCCCCAGAAAAGTCCTCAAATTTTGCTTTCAAGATTTTGGTTTGCTTTCCCTGAGGACGAAATTCATACCGGTCAATAAAATCTTGGAGCGGTTCAAATAGAATGTTTCCTGCATGAGTCAAGCCACCTGAAAGGACGACTGCTTCCGGGGAAAAGATATTGGTAAGGGAGCAAATCGATAGCGCAAGGGTTCGCATCATGTCCAGCCATATCCATGTGGCAAATGTGTCCCCTTTCTTATAGGCCTCAAGTAATTCATAAGTACTTTGAAATGTGCCCTGACTTCTTTTGTGGATTGAATAGTTTCCAATTGCATATTCCAAACTCCCAGGAATCCCCAGTATACTCAATTCATCCGAACCAGATTGAACAGTCGAATGCCCGATATGTCCCGCCATTTGTGCCAATCCCTGATAGAGATTGCCATCTAGCAGCAAACCGCCGCCGACGCCTGTTCCAAGGGTTAGCAATACGGCATTTTTCATTCCTTGCAACACTCCAAAAGTAGCCTCAGCCATCAATGCTGCATGGGCATCATTTAGAACCGAAGTCTCTTTTCCCAAAAATCCACTCCAATCAAAACGCGCTAACCCAGGAAGGCGATTCGGTAGAAAGTTGATGCAGGTGTTGGTTTCATTTGCTAATCCGGGGGCAGAAAGCCCTATTTTGATCGATGGGTCGGAATCAACTTCTCGAAGCTCAGTATAAAGGTCTTTGACATTTTTTTGCCATATCCCATTTACTTCTCCACTAGTGGCTTTTCGAGTTTGGTGAAGGATGGTACCGTCCTCATCGATGAGTACACCTTTGATATTTGTACCTCCGAGGTCTATTCCTATTGCTTTTTTCATGGGTATTGTCCTTCTGTCAAGTGCCAACCTCCATCGATATGGAGAATCTGCCCAGTAGTAAATTTGGAATCATCTGAAAGGAAGAAAACTGCTGCTTGATCCAGATCAGAAGCCTGCCCGACACGACCACCATCAAGGGGCATTTTTGAAGAAGAAAAATTCATTATTTCTGAATCGGTCATGGCTCGTTTTGACATGGGACTTTCAACTAATGCCGGCGCTAGGACATTGATTCGAATATTTTGAGAAGCGTAATAAGCGGCGGTACTCACCGTCAGGCCTTCTATTGCAGCTTTTGCCGCTGCGTAGGCATGGGTGACAAAGTATTTTGGAGATGGAGAGAATGCTAAAATAGAACCCAGATTCAAGATAGAACCGCCATGAGCTAGCTTTTGAAAAGCCTGAATTGCTGCCTGATTGGAGAGCATTACCGAAGTCAGATTTAAGGCGAGTGTTTGATTCCAACCATCGCGTGTCAATTCATGCAGGGGACCGTCGCCGAATTTTCTTCCGCTTCCGCCGGCTACATGATAGAGCCCATGGAAATCTCCGAATTTCTCCAGGCAAGTTGCTATGGCTTGGTTTGCAATTCCTTCTTCTCGGGCATCTCCACAGATTATCCATGGATTGCTTTTGAGCTGGTCGGCAGCATCTTCTGCACTAGCTTCATCCAAACCCACTAAGACTAGATTGGCACCTTCTTTCTCCAAAGCTTTGGCGGCGGAAAGGCCAATTCCAGACGTGCCTCCAATAATGACAATCGCTTTTTGAGCTAGCTTCATGTGGGTTTTATTAAGATAAATGGGGTTATTACTTGATTTGGGAATGAAACTGAATTTGTATGCTAGTTCACTCTCATGTACCCAACTTACCAAAAAGCAACTAGATCATTGTCCCGTAACCTGATTTTTTTGAATTCATGAAAAATTGATTGATGGCTTGGAGAGAATTAAGAATATGGGTTGATTTTGAGGTTGGAAAATTGATAAACCCAAGATTTGTTCTGGCAAAAATCAGCTTGAATTGTTAAATTCATACTTGCGAGTATTGTATAGAAAATATTCTTTTGGGATTAGTATTTTCCAGAAGGCTCATAGTTTTTATCAATGGAAAATCAATTTCAATAAGAATCATTTTTTGTAAATTCGTAATTCTACGAGAAATCAATAAACTATATAAAATTATGGATACTACTAACGACCCTCATGGCAAAGTCTACGACATGAACGAAAGCACAGGCAAATGCCCGTTCACAGGAGGAACTGTGAAAAAAGCAGCAGGAGCCGGAACTCGGAATAGAGACTGGTGGCCTAATCAATTGAATCTGGATATTCTTCGACAGCATTCTTCCCTTTCCAATCCAATGGGAGAAGATTTTGATTATGCTGAAGAATTTAAATCACTTGATCTAGCAGCTCTGAAGAAAGATCTTGCTGATTTGATGGTAGATTCCCAAGATTGGTGGCCGGCAGATTATGGTAATTATGGTCCATTTATGATCAGAATGGCTTGGCACAGTGCAGGTACTTACCGTATTGGCGATGGTAGAGGTGGCGCAGGAGCTGGAATGCAACGATTTGCTCCGCTAAACAGCTGGCCTGATAATGCCAATTTGGATAAAGCCAGGTTATTACTTTGGCCTGTCAAGCAAAAATATGGAAGAAAAATCTCTTGGGCCGATTTGATGATGCTTGCGGGAAATGTTGCCTTGGACACCATGGGTTTGAAAACCTTTGGATTCGGAGGAGGACGTGAGGATGTTTGGGAGCCAGAGGAGGATGTATACTGGGGATCTGAGAAAGAGTGGATGGGAGACAAAGATCGCTACACTGGTGAGCGTGACTTAGAAAATCCACTTGGAGCTTCTCACATGGGATTGATCTATGTGAATCCAGAAGGACCAAAAGGACAGCCTAATCCAATCGGAGCAGCACGTGACATTCGTGAGACTTTTGGCCGAATGGCAATGAATGACGAAGAAACTGTAGCCCTGATTGCAGGTGGCCATACTTTTGGTAAAACTCACGGCGCCGCAGATCCTACAAAATATGTAGCTGCAGAACCAGCTGCCGCTTCCATCGAAGAGCAAAGCATGGGTTGGAAAAACTCATTTGGATCAGGTAAAGCTGGTGACACAATTACAAGTGGATTGGAAGGAGCTTGGACAACTACTCCTACTAAATGGAGTAATGACTACTTCGAAAACCTTTTTGGTTTTGAATGGGAGTTGACCAAAAGTCCAGCTGGAGCACATCAGTGGAAGCCTAAAAATGATGGCGGTGCAGGAACTGTACCTGATGCATTTGACCCATCATTGAAGCATGCACCATTTATGCTCACTACAGATATCGCAATGAAAGAGGATCCTGCTTATGCGAAGATTTCAAGAAGATTCTATGAGAATCCAGAAGAGTTTGCAGATGTGTTTGCACGTGCTTGGTATAAGTTGACGCACCGTGATATGGGACCTATCCAACGTTATTTGGGTTCGGATGTACCAAAAGAAGTTTTGATCTGGCAGGATCCTATCCCAGCAGTAGATTATAAAGTGATCGATGCTAAAGATATCGCAAAGCTAAAATCAGATATCCTTGCTTCCGGCCTTTCTGTTTCCCAATTGGTAGCAACTGCATGGGCATCGGCATCTACTTTCCGTGGATCAGATAAGCGCGGCGGAGCAAATGGTGGAAGAATTCGCCTTTCTCCTCAGAAATATTGGGATGTTAATAATCCAACTCAATTGTCAACTGTTTTGGAGAAACTTGAAGCTATTCAAGCATCTTTCAACGGAGCTCAATCGGATGGAAAGAAAGTTTCTATTGCAGACCTTATTGTATTAGGTGGTTGTGCAGGTATTGAGCAGGCCGCAAAAAATGCTGGTCATGAGGTATCTGTGCCATTTACTCCTGGTAGAGCTGATGCGCATCAAGATCAAACTGATGTAGAATCATTTGCAGCTCTTGAGCCTGCAGCTGATGGATTTAGAAATTATTTCAGATCAAAGCACAGTGCTTCTGCCGAAGAAATGTTGATCGATAAGGCGCAGCTGCTATCATTGACTACTCCTGAAGTGGCAGTTTTACTTGGTGGACTTCGTGGGATCAATATCAATTCTGATGGTTCAAGTCATGGTGTGTTTACTGACAATCCAGGAGCTCTGACCAATGATTTCTTTGTGAATCTATTGGACATGCGAACTACTTGGAGTGCATCGAGTGATTCTCAGGACTTATTCAAAGGTCGCGATCGGATGACAGGTGCTGTTAAATGGACTGGAACACGAGTTGATTTGATCTTTGGTTCCAACTCTGAGTTGAGAGCGATAGCCGAGGTTTACGCTTCTGGTGATTCTGATGCTAAGTTTGTCAAGGACTTCGTTTCAGCTTGGGACAAAGTGATGAATTTGGATCGTTTTGATCTCAAGTAATTCTTAGGCTAATAAATTAAAAAGGTGATCTGGAAACAGATCACCTTTTTTGGTTTAGGAGGAATTTGCACGAAGAGATTTTATTTTCAAGGGACCTGATACGTGAATCCTAATCGATTTAATCCGACTTTAATTTCTGGAGCACCCATAAATAACCTCCAGCCTAGCCCAGTTCGATGGTTCTCAATCATAGTGACCATTGGCCCTTGATCGATAGCAAGGTATTTCTGTGGAAAGAAATCATACTGCGGACTCATGGCATCAAAGAACCCATATTTTCCAAAAACTTTATCCCCATAGTTTTCATATAGATTCCTGATCACTTTCATACTCTCCTCAGGCGTGTAAACGATAGAAGAAACCGCCGCAGTGGGAGAGATCACTCCAGTGTCATTTCCGGGACGATGGGCATCGTAAAAATTAACAGAATAGGATGCGGTAAGTCCCCAAAGGTCTTCTCCATAACCCTTGAAATTTCCGGAATTGTTGATACACCAAGCTCGATTGATTAGCGTTTGATTTCTATTTTCTTCCCAGTAGTCCGCATAGCTATCTTTGAGCCCTTTGGGATTGAGACTGAGGTAAGAATAATGCGCCCAAAATAGCGGTCCTCCATATTCTTCTGCACCATTATGTTTGAGTTGGAGAGGAAAACCAAAAGGAGCCACACCCGAAGCTTTGATCCCTCCATTATTTCTAGCCCAACCTTGATGGTATGCTTCTGGAGAAATAGGATGAGTAGGTGAGGAGGCTGCCAAAACATAGGTGATTAAAGTTTCATTATAGCCCTCTAAAGCAAAATTCATATCCCAAGCAAAATTTGGGGACCAATGCCAATAAAGTATTTTTTGACCATCTCTGGTATGAAAATCCCAATCCATCTCTCGCCAGAGCACATCTATTCGATTGGCAAGGATCTTTTCTTCAACGGTTCCACTTTTGTAATATTCTCGAACAGCTAATAGTCCTTGAATCAAAAAAGCAGACTCTACTAAATCAGCCCCATCGTCTTTTTGTCCGAAAGGTTTTACTTTTCCAGTTTTTCCATCCAACCAATGTGGCCAGATTCCATGCCAGCGATCTGCTTTTTCTAAGAAACCTACCATTCTCTCAAATCGTATCCGAGCTTGATCTCTACTGACCCATCCTCGCTCTATTCCTCCCAAGATTCCAATCAATCCCATTCCTGTGCCTCCAGTAGTGATGATGTGCTGATCATTATCTGGGTAGATTCCATCCAGATGAATTCGCTCAGGAGCCATTCCTGAATTAGTTTCGGCCCCATCCCAAAAATATTGAAAGGTGTAATATTGAACAGAATCTAAAAGCTGTTCATCTGAAAGCTTGACGATTAGTGAAGCTTCTGGTACTGGGCTTTCAGCGCATCCGGTGCAAGAAAAACCGATAAACAATAAACCAAGGGAGGTTAGGAAACTCAATGTTTTAAGTTTAGAGATCATGACTTGAATTTAGAGATATTTCTTCTGCTAATACAAAAAGGAGGGCACCTGATTAGATGCCCTCCTTTTTTGATACGCCGTTGTAGGATTTAGAATTCGCTTAAAGGAACATTTTTAGCCGCTTTTTGCTTTTTCATAAATAGCTATTGTAACTCTATGATTCTGTAGTCTGCCAGCTTCCGTATCGTTGGTGGCAGCTGGTTTCTTATCCCCCAAGGCTACTAGGGTAAATCTTTTTGGAGCCACTTTTAAAGTGGTTAAAAAGTCATTTACAGAAGCTGCCCTTGCCTTCGATAAATCAAGGTTGTAAGCTTCTTTTCCAGTATTGTCGGTATGACCTTCCACTAAAATATTTGTGGTTTTGTGCCTTAGTAAGGTAATGGCCAATTGCTCGAGATTTTTCTTGGATTCATCTGTAAGCGAAGATTGGGCTATCGGAAATATCAATCCTGAATTGAAGGTGATTTTATATTCCATCAGCAGCTCGTTCAATTCTCGAAATTTTCGGATCCTTCTCGAGTTCATTCGATTGCATATTCAGATGTTCGCTGACGAAAGTGCCCACCTTTCTTCCAATCTCTAAATCCAGAATAACACCCAAAGCAGCACTTTCACCACTTACTGCAAGGGGTATAGATGCGTCTTTTATGACATTGCTTTTCCCGTAACTAATCGTCCCAAATGAAAATGTGCCTATCATCGTTTTGATTCTTATCGGGTAGGAGGTCCTCATAGGTTTGTGTTTAATGGGATTAAACACAAAATTCACACCGAGTGCCAAATTGATAGAATTAGGTTGTTTTAGGAATTCCTACAAGGAAAATTTTGCCCGTTTTGGGGAATAGTTACTAAAAAAATGAAAAGAAGCTAGTATAAAAATTTGTGCGTAGCTAAACTCTGCTAGACCGTTTGAGCAGTGTTGCAGCTAGAAATGAGGAGCATATTTTGAAACGCGGATCATGAAATTGTTTTAACTTTTTTTGCCAATTTTTTATTGAGAGCCTAGTAGTTGGGTAGGAGAAAAAACTCCCAGATGGAATTTTGCTGGGGAGGTTTCGATAGGATTAGACGACCCGATTCAAACTAGAAAACCTTACTTGTTTTATTGAAATTGATATTTCATCAATTATTATAAAAAAAGGAAGGCATCTAATTGGACGCCTTCCTTTTTGTGATTCGGTTATTTTAGGTTTTAGAATTCTCCTAAATCACCCCGTTTAGCTGCTTTTTGCATTTTTTCATTTGCATAAATAGCAACTTCTACTCTACGATTCTGTTGTCTACCAGCTTCCGTATCATTGCTTGCAATTGGTTTTTCTTCGCCAAATGCTTCTAGGGAAAGTCTTTTTGGTGCCACTTTCAAGGTGGTTAGGAAGTCTTTTACTGATGCAGCTCTTGCCTTCGATAAGTCAAGGTTATAAGCTTCTTTTCCAGTGTTATCAGTGTGACCTTCCACTAAAATATTTGTGTCCTCATATTTCAGTAAGGTTACAGCTAACCGTTGGAGATTACTCCTGGATTGTTCTGTAAGTGAAGATTGGTCTATCGGAAACATTAATCCTGAGTCAAAGGTGATTTTTATACCTTCTCCTACACGTTCGATTTTTGCATTTTTCAGATCCTTTTCAAGTTCCTCAGCTTGCCTATCCATCTGTTTTCCGATAATCGCACCTGCTGTGCCACCAATGGCTGATCCAAGTATGACTCCCAAAGCAGTGTTTTCTCCGCCGGCCATCACACCTCCTAAAGCACCGCCCGCGGCACCACCTATTGCGCCACCTTTTACAGCATTGCTTGTACCGCAACTGATCGATCCAAATGAAAATGTGGCGATCATCATTCCTACTAATAATTTGTTTGTTGTTTTCATTGGTTTGTGTGTAGTGAAGTTGTATCCAAAACTTATGCCGTATTTCAAAATGATAGATTTAGATTGTTTTGGGAGTTACTATAAACAAATCTATTGCCTGTATTGGGGAATAAGTGAGCAAATGTGAACATAAAGCTTGAATAAATTTTACGCTGAGCTATACGCTACTGGACGGTTTGACTTGTCTTTTGGCTAGAAAGGAGGAACTTTACCAGCATCTTCAAAAAAAATGTAGTATGAAACAGTTTTCGACTTTTTTGACCGTTTGCTTTTGTCTCATTCAAAGTCTGGTATTTGCCCAAGAAAAAAAGGATCCGCATGTGATTCTGATTTCGTTAGATGGGTTTAGATACGATTATGTAACCCGCTTCAATCCGGAAAATCTTACTCGATTTATTAAAAATGGTGTGGAAGCGGAATCCTTAATTCCATCTTTCCCAACAAAGACATTTCCAAATCATTATACCATCGCTACAGGATTAAGGCCTGAGCACCATGGAATCATAGATAATTCATTTTATGATCCGATCAAAAATGATATTTATCGCATCAATAGGCGCGATTTGGTGATTGATGGAAGTTGGTATGGCGGCACGCCGCTCTGGGTACTGGCTGAGAAAAATGGCATGAAAGCCGCCAGTTATTTTTTTGTAGGTTCAGAGGCTGACGTGCAGGGAGTTCGGCCCAGTTATTACTACGATTATGATGGCCAAGTGAATAATCTAACTCGGGTTTCCAAAGTCTTCGAATGGCTTCAAATGCCAGATTCGATTCGTCCACGAATGATTACGATGTATTTCTCAGATATGGATGATGTAGGGCATAGTTACGGAGCAATGAATGATAGTCAGCTTTCGACGCGGTTGGCGCAACTTGATCGGGAACTAGGGGCATTATTTGAAGGCGTGAAAAGTTTGGATGAAGAGGTGAATATCATCATAGTATCCGACCACGGCATGGCTGATGTGCCTTTGGAAAACTATATCGCGCTTGATGGGATCACTCAAGGGGTTTCTGGTAGCGTAGTGAATACCGGAGCTTTGGCACATATCTACCTTGATGACTCAAAGGATAAAACAAAAGTAATTGAGCAGATTAATAAGAAAGCAGTTGGATTCAAAGTTTTCGATCCGGCAGATAAGAAATATTACCGTGATCTGAGTCTCTATGGAGATCGAATTGGCGACGTGATTGTTTTGGCTGATTTAGGGTATTACTTTATGGAAAATGAAGAATACAGAGAAGTCATTGCCCGTCGAATGCGTATTGATGACACAAGCGTTAAAGGAACCCACGGCTACAGCCAAGAGTATCGGGAGATGCATGGAATTTTCTACGCTCAGGGACCCCAACTAAAATCCGGTTTGACAATAGCTTCATTTGATAACATTCACATTTACCCACTCATTTGTAAGATTTTAGGATTACCTATTCCAGAGGATATTGATGGAAAACTGAAGGTTTTGGAGCCCATCCTAAAAGATTGAGCATGGATAGAATTGATATAAAAAGCCGAAAAGAAGTTGATTTTTTAGTTCGTAGGTTTTACAAAGAAATTCGAGTCCATGAGTCGCTCGGGCCGATCTTCAATGCGGTAGTTCAGGATTGGGAACATCATCTGATCCATTTGTCAGATTTTTGGGAAATGATCTTGCTGCAAAGTGGACCGGGAAAAGGACATTTCAACCCGACCAAGGTTCATCAGGATGTCGATAAGAAAATGGATCATTCGATTGAACAAGCTCATTTTGGTAATTGGTTGGAGCTTTGGTTTATGATAATAGACAGGTATTTTGAAGGGGAAACAGCAAATTATGCGAAAGAGCATGCCCGTCGAATGGCTCACATGCTTTTCATGCGGATTTGGGAAGCAAGACCACGCTAATTTTATTAAAAAAACTTACTTTAAACCAATGAAATTCAGCTACACTTTTTTTCTTTTGCTACTATCTTTACAGGCAGCCTTTTCCCAAAGCAAGGAGATCTTACTTTTCAATGGAAAAGACCTTAAAGGATGGCATATCGATGTGCCGGATTTGCAAAAAGACAGTTCACTTCGAGTTCCTTTCATAATTAGAAATGGACTTTTAGTGAGTTTGGGAACTCCGCAGGGACATTTGATTACGGATGCAGTATATGAAAATTATACTCTGGAGCTAGACTATCGATTTGCCGGCGAACCTGGTAATTGTGGCGTGTTGGTTCATGCTTCTACCCCAAGAGCGCTATATGGGATGTTCCCAAAGTCTATTGAGGTCCAACTGATGCACCAGAATGCAGGTGATTTCTGGTGTATTCAAGAAAATATCCAAGTTGAAAATATGGAGGCAAGACGTGGCCCAAAGGAAAACTGGGGTGTGACTGAAGGGAAGGAGCGGAGAATAATCAATTTGACAGACGGGACGGAAAAGGCCTTGGGAGATTGGAATCACCTGAAGGTTGAATGCAAGCAAGACCAAGTTACTGTTTGGCTGAATGGAGTTTTAGTCAATTCTGGTTTTGGTGCGACTGCTTCAAAAGGTCAAATTGCATTGCAAGCTGAAGGAGCAGAGGTAGAGTTTAAAGCTATTCGAGTACTACAAAATTGAAGGAAAGCAGGTAGTTAAATAATTGGATTCTTGGGAAGTTTTGAATTCTGATTAAAAGATTTTTATTATATTTCCTTTAGGCTGTTTAATTTTTTAAAGACATGCTAATGACTTGGTTCGGTAACGCGCCCTATTTAAACTAATTTCTTTTAATTATTACATGGAGAAATATCTTTCGATCATCAAACCAAGAACTTTTATTGCGATTGTAATTACTTGGCTGACAACTTTTCTTTCCCTGAAGTATAAGTTTCAATATAACTTTGATCTGACTATGATCAGTATAGCGATAATATTCCCTTTGGTCTTCACCATTCGGAGCGCATTCAAGCGAAGAGAAAAAGCCTTGGAGTTTCTATCTCGATTTAAAGCAGGAATAATCACAGTCAAATCATGTGTCGAAAGCAACACAAATATTACTGTGGAAAAAAAGCATGAAATACTGGAAGCCTTACTAAGAATTCCGAAGTCTTTGATCGCTTATTTGGGGCCAGATCCATTGCCTATAGAAGCACTTCGAGCCGACGTATCCAAGGTAAATGACCTTTTGATTGAGCGAAATGAGAAGCTAAAAGTAAATGGGTTGCTGAAGATTCTGGGATTTATGCGAGATGTCCACCTTGGAATAGAGAATACCGCTTCGATTAAAACCCATCGAACACCAACATCTATTCGAGCCTATTGCTTGATTTTCATCTATATCTATCCCATTATCTATGTGCCTTCAATTTTTTATAAATTGGATGAAAGTAGCTCGATGAATGATTCTTGGATTCTTTATGCCCTGTCCATTGTGTCGACATTTATATTAATCTCGCTTTTCAATGTGCAAGAGCAATTAGAAAATCCTTTTGATCAAGATGGCATTGATGATATCAAACTAGAAACCTTTAATCTGGATTCTCATTAGTTAGAAAAAACACCATTCGAAATAAAAGAAAGACTACTCAAAAATTTTTAATCAAAGAATTATGAAAAAAATCACACTTCTTTTCTCAGGAATAGCTTTCGCTTTTGGAGCGATGAACCTCTTGAATGCTCAGACTTATCCTGAGCTTTTTTCTACTGAAGAACCTTTGGAAATCCATTTGCGTTTTTCTTCCAAGCAAGTGAAAAATGAGACCAATGATTCAACCTATTTGGACTCTTTTTTACTTTACAAAAATACTGAGGGTGGCTGGGATAGTCTGGACATTGACTTGAGAGCACGGGGTAATTTTCGTCGCGACAATTGCTCTTATCCTCCAATTCGAATTAAAATCAAAAAGAAAAAGTCATCTGAAACGCCTTTTGAAGGTCATAAAAATCTGAAGCTGGTCATGCCTTGCAACGGTTCGAAGAATGCTCCGAGCTATATCGCCAAAGAATACCTTGCCTATAAAATGTATGAGGAAGTGACACCCTATTTCTTCCCAACACGGATGGTCAAGATTTCCTTCTTCGATGAGGATGATAAAAAAGGGGAGGAAAGTGAATTGCTTGGTTTCTTGATCGAGGATGATGATTTGGTAGCGGAGCGATTTGGAGGTGAGATTTTTGATGAAAAAAAGCTTGGTCCTACATTTTTGATGGATTCTGCGACTGTGAGACATGATCTTTTTCAATATATGATCGGAAATACAGATTGGTCGAGCATGTTTTATCACAATCAAAAGATCATGAAGCTATCCGATACTGAATTTATACCGCTAGCCTATGATTTTGATATGACTGGCTTGGTAAGTCCACCTTATGCGCAAGTGAGTAATCTCGTCGATATAGAGAAAATCACAGATCGGCTTTATCGCGGATTTTGCAGAGATGAATCCCTCATGCAAGCGATTCGTCAAGAGTTTTTGGAAAAAGAAAATAGGTTGATGGGTTTGGTAGATAGTCAGTTGTTTATGGAAGAAAAAGAAATCAAGGTTGCTAAATCCTATCTAGAAGAATTTTTCGCAACTATGGAAAACGATAAGCAGTTTGAATATCAGATATTAATGAAATGTAGAAGGTAGTATGCTTTTTGAAAAGGAGTTTGAAAGCATTTTGGCTTTCGGCAATAGCGGACGAGGTAACATATGATGTGGAATAAAGAAAAGACTAAAGATAAACTCGAGAAGGAGCAACAAAAACAGATAGATAAGGAGATCGAGAAATCAGAATCTCCCAAGAAAGATAGCGCAAAATCACATGGAGAAATCCTGCGAGAACAGCTCAGCGATGCACAGGAGACTTATGATAAAAGCCCTCAAAGCATTTTGATGAGCTCATTGACTGCTGGATTGGAGATTGGCTTTAGCTACTTGATGATATGCTCACTATTTTACTTTTTATCAGGGAAGCTTGCCGAGGATACCATCTTCAAAATGATGGCATTTGTCTATCCTTTGGGATTTATTTTGGTCGTTTTGGGGCAAAGTATCCTCTTTACAGAACAGACTGCTCTCCTTACGCTACCAGTTTTGAATAAAAAGAGGGATGTCTTGAGTCTACTGAGAATTTGGGGTTTGGTGATCAGCGGAAACTTGATCGGAGGTTACTTAATCGCTTTGTTGCTCCTATGGCTCGGTCCCAATCTGCACTTATTCGACAAAGAAGTGATTGTGAAAATTGCAATGCATGTATTGGATTTTGATCTGAGTGTCATCTTTGTCAGTGCGATATTGGCGGGTTGGCTAATGGGGCTTTTGTCGTGGTTGCTTGCTTCCGCAAGAGATACGATCAGTCGGATCGTAATGATATTTTTGATTACGGCTGTGATGGCTTTCACTGGACTGCACCATAGCATTATTGGGAGCGTGGAGATTTTTTCCGGGATGCTGAGTTCTTCGGATATTTCATTGGGAGATTACCTGACTTTTCAGAGTACAGCCTTGCTGGGCAATGCCTTTGGCGGCGCGATATTCGTTGCCTTGTTGAAGTATAGAGCCTTTGTATTCAATGTGGTTGGTAAAAGCTGACTTTGACTTTTTTTAACTAAAATCGAAAAAACTAATTTCCTGTTTTTCAACATGAAAAATTATTATTCCTATGTGGGATTGGTGATCCTTTTTTGTGCGGGATGCGGGTACTCTGATCGAGGGCGTGAAAGTGGAAAATCAAGTTATTCCCTTGAGATTGTGGATTCTCTTCAGATAGATTATTTGGGGGACTTATGGATCATAGATTTTGACTCTTCCAGTCAGCGATATATTGCTTGGGGAAATGAAGAAAGAGAAGTCTTGATTTTGAATGAAAGAGGAGACATATCTTCTACAATTAATTTCCCAACCGAAGGACCCAATGCTATACCAGGTTGGATTAATCCGATAGGACTTAATAATAATGGGGTAGAGTTTATGATTGCGCCAAGTGGTTTTTATAGATATGACTTGGAGGGAAATAGAGTTTGGAGTTATAAACTACCTTCATTCTTTTTTTATTTAAATGGAATAAAAGGAGATCCTTTTTATAAGCTGGGAGGCGAAATTGCATTTTTGAGGCCAGAGAAGGGTGAATTGGATTGGGATAATCTGGCTGATTTAATCATGAATTTATATAAATCTCCTATTCTAGAAGTACTTGATACTGCTTCCCATACCTCCCGTTTTACAATGCCATTTCCTCCAAACTCTATCTATAACGATGGTAGTTTTCATTTTTGGACCTTTCCCACTGTTACCAAATGCGAAGGCGAGTGGATTCTTTATTTTCGAAATGAATTGAAATTTTGGGTTTATCAGGAGAAGGAGGGAGAAGTACTCTTTGAAAAAGAAGTGAGTTTAGGTGTAACTGATGCAGTTATGGAAAAGGGTGTTCCATTTGAGAAAGCAGATCAATATAATGATCTAATTGCCTATGATTTTCCCGGTTCCATCCTGGAAATTTATCAAACTAAAGATAAAATTCTGGTAATTTATCACAAAGGAGTATCTGAAGATTTAGCGAGGCAATTTGACAGGGATAGTCCTGAAGGAAGGAGAGAAATAGAAATACTTAAGAAGAAATACTTGGCTGTTTTTGATTTGGATTTTAACCAATTGCAAAAAGATATTCCTGTTCCACAAGGTTTGATTTTCACTACCATCTCCACAGAAAATGGAGAGATTTTAGCAAAAAAGAATCAGGAATATTTTGGAACCGAGGAGGATCAAGTGATTTATTATAAGTTGAAAGTCACGGAAATCTTGACCAATTGAATGGCTTATCCTTTTAATACGCGTTTATCCACGTCCAATGGATAAACTTTGAATTCCAAAATAGCAAACTTGATTGCGAGTGGATTGATGATATAATTTGTTGAGGTCGGATCTACAACCGAAGGGACAGCAAAGCACAGGATCCCTGACTTAAATAACTCTGAACCAAAAATCTGAGTGGCCTGAAGTGGAGGGATTCGATTCCATCCTTTGGGGAGTTCATTGGCAGCTGGCAAAAAAATCAATTCATTTGGAATGATGATTTCCATTACCGAATAAAGCACGTAGCGGGCTGAGGAAAACAATTCAGGATCAATCGTCAACCTCTCTAAAAGTGAAGCTGAGATACTGGAGCCAGAATAGAGTGCGGGAGAACCTGGTAGATTCCATCTCCCGCCAAACAACTTGGCCCCTTCACCACTCGTGTCGCAATATTCTGTTAATGCCAGTCGATAGACTTTCATCAGACTGCGATGCCATGCTGCAATCGCATGATCTCATTCTTTAGGAGCGCAATCCCAGCTGACACATCGATCAATTCTAGTGGCTTTCGATTGCCAATGGAAAAAAGTGGCCGATCCATCCACCTTCTAAATCCTTCTTGTCCAAAGTAATTCACACCAGTCGCATACAAATCCGCCAATTCGTAGATCTTTTCAGATTGGATGGTGTCAAAAACGGTCTTGCGCTGAAGGGTCTTTGTGGATACACCAAGCGCATCGGCTAGGGTACCATAGTCCAAGCCGGATAGCTCTTTTAGATTTTCAAAGGCATTCTTGTCAATTCCATTCCGAAATGTATCCACCCGATTCAGGGGCTCATCGATCCAGCCAAGCGCTAGATCCAAAATGGACCGACCGGAAATTTTCCTCGTGAAATAAGGTGCCATCGCTGATTCATTGACTTCTTGATTCTTCTTTGCCATCATTAAATTCGGTAATATGTCCACTAATATAACGTAATTTGTCCAATAAATGATTTTACACATAATTATTTTTTATAGACCCTGACAACTGAAGGAGGAGACATAGGATTTATTCAGTCTTGACCTTTCCAATCGGGGTATTTTAGCTAACCTTCATTGGATTCATTTTCAATTTTTCAATTCCTCATTTAAAACTCTAATCCCCTCCATTCCAATATTCCAGCCGCTCACATTTGGTGACCTCGATGCTGTAGAAGTCAAACTCGGAGGTGACTTTACCCTCGATCAAGTAGATCGCCCGACCTTTGAATGGATATTTTTTCACCATTGGCGGGAAATGAACTGTGTCGATCCAGTGGCCTTCCCGATCTACGAAAGTCCCAAAGTTCATCACGTCGCCTTTGATCGTGCGAGTGTATTTGACCGTGACGAGGTAGCCGATGAGTTGTACGGTTTTGCCAAGGTAGCTCTTGAGTTCGGCCGCGCGAATACCTTGGATAGTTTGATCTTTTACCAGGTGAAAAGGCGAATCCAGTGGAAACTCTAAGATGTCGATCTGATCGACGATCTCCTGTCGAATGTCGATTTCTTCCAGTTGCGGCACCGTCGGCTGTCGGAAGTTGAACCCGCTATCCCCCTTGAATAGATCCGCTGGTCCTGGAATCACTTTGCGCTTGTTGAGGATGAAATGTGCTTCCCAGAGCAATTCGGGCTTATTTTTTCCCGTAAAACTAAAGCAGCCTATCCGGATCAGGATCAACAGTTGCTCCAGACTAATGTCTACTCTGGCAGTGAAGTCCAGCAATCCGGCATAGTGCCCATTTTTTTGGCGATCACTGAGCAGTTTTTCTACAGAGGATTTCTCCAAATATTTCAAATGTATAAATCCCAAATAGACGGTCTTGCCAGTAATCCGGGTCAGGTAATCGCTTTCGTTGATATGTGGCGCTTGGATATCCGCACCGTTCATTCGGAGCTCGTGGATGTAAAATTCGGTATGGTAGAATCCGCCAAAATTATTGACCACCCCGACCATAAACTCCAATGGGAAATAGGCTTTTAGGTATAAACTTTGGTAGCTCTCTACCGCAAAAGAGGCCGAATGTCCCTTGGCAAAGGAGTAGCCGGCAAAGCTTTCGATCTGATACCAGACTTCGGCAGTCAGTTTATCCGGATGGCCTTTTTCTTTGCAGTTACTGAAAAAACGATCCTTCACTCGGTCAAATTCATCCTTGGAGCGGGATTTTCCGCTCATTCCCCGACGCAGGACATCAGCTTCACCGAGGCTCAATCCACCGAAATGATGCGCCACTTTGATTACATCTTCTTGATAGACCATGATCCCGTAGGTCTCCGGCATGATCTCCGCCATCACGGGATGAGCCATTTCTCGCCTTTTTGGATCGATGTGGCGGAGTATGTATTCGCGCATCATTCCCGATCGGGCTACTCCGGGACGAATGATTGAACTTGCAGCGACGAGTTCGAGGTATTCGTCGGCTTTCAGCTTGGCCAGTAGCATGCGCATGGCGGGCGATTCTACATAGAATGCCCCGATCGTATGCCCGTCCCGTAGGTGTGCTTTGATCTTTGGGTCTTTTTTGAACTGCTCTACTTGTCGGATATCGACTTTCACTCCTTGATTCTCATAGATGATCTGAATGGCAGACTTGATGTGTCCAAGTCCACGCTGACTCAGGATATCAAACTTGTGCAAGCCAATATCCTCTGCAACATGCATATCGATATGTGCAAGTGGAAAGCCCTTTGGAGGCATTTCTGTTGCAGTATAATAATGAATCGGCTTGTGTGAAATCAAGATTCCACAGGCATGAATTGTCAGATGCGAGGGCATGTCGTGGAGGACTTGACTGTATTTCAGAATCAACTTACCGTATTGATCAGGGATAAATTCTTGCTTACCGGCATAGTGGATCAGCGATTCGATCTCACTTTTTGGGAGACCAAAGACTTTTCCTAGTTCCCGCAACATCGAGTTGGCTTGGAAGGTGCTGTAGGATCCCAGCAGCGCAACATGCTCATGACCTGACTGATTGTATTTTTGGAAAATATAGGCTATCACTGCGTCCCGATCGGTCCAACTGAAGTCGATATCGAAATCAGGGGGATTTTCCCGATATAGATTGATAAAACGCTCGAAGTATAAGTCCAATTCAATCGGGTCCACATCTGTGATTCCCAGACAATAGGCTACAATGCTATTTGCACCTGAACCCCGGCCGACATGATAGAAGTTGCGCTCTTGCGCAAAAGTCACGATGTCGTAGTTGATCAGGAAGTAGGAGGTAAAAGACTTCTGTTGGATGAGTTCGAGTTCCTTTTCGATCCGTTGGGTTATTGTTGGAGTGATATTGGGATAGCGATTAATCGCACCTTTGAAAGCCTCCTGTCGCAGGTAGTCGAAGTCCTCCCAATCCGAACCGAGGATGTCTCGTCGGTTTTTGACCGCTTGGAAATAGAAGGAAAACTGACAGCGTTCGAGGATTTTTTGTGCATTGGCGATCAGGTAGCTGTGATTCTCGCAGCGTGCTACCATGTCGGCATAGCTGTAGAAGCGATCGGAGGGATCAGCTTGCTCTTCGATGGGAAGCTTGCTAAGCAGCGTATTCAGATCCATGCTTCGCAAAAGTCGATGTGCGTTGAACTCCAACTTGGAGGTGAAATTCACGGACTGCATGAGTATGAGTTTGTCTTTGTACTTGTACCAAGGGGAGGAAACAAGACGATTGAGCTGATGCGGGTGTACACCGATGAATTCATTTTCCCGAAGGACAAAGTATTTCTCAGGAAGCGGATAGATGATGAAGCTGTTGAAGAAAGCCGGTGCGCGTTTTTCAAAAGGCTTTTTGTGTACCAAATGATCGGAAAGGTGGCCATTGAGTTCGTAGAATCCTTCCTGATTTTGGGCTAGACCGACATAGGATTGATTGCTGCCATTGCGGAAATCAATACCAATTACCGGATGAATTCCTGCCTTTTGGGCAGCACGGATAAATGGGAAAAGCCCCGCAGTGCAGTTGATATCGGTGAGCGCAAAAGCATCGATCCGCTTGGCCTTTGCATCCGCAACCAATGCTTCGACAGACATCGTGCCGTATTTGAAACTAAAGTGGGAGTGGCAGTTGGTGAACATGGTCATTTCGAACGAAAAGAGAAATCTCCGTTGGTTTGTTTTTTGAAATAGGGATATGCTGAAATAGACTTTTTTGAAATATGCCTCGACGAAATACGTCTTTAATGAAACATGCTTTGCGAAATAGGCCTTTGGTGAAATACGGCTATTTCACCGACCGAAGGAAGGTGTATTTCCACCATATTTCAATTATATCTCCTCAAGATGTTAATTAAATCAACAAATTAATGTTTATAATGTAGTCAAAAAAATCACTCAGATGCAAGGGCAATGGAGGGAATTGTCGGATGATTTTGGAGTAAGATCAAAAAAAATGCGAATGCTTAAACCCAATGGAAAATGTCAAAGTTCTACTAACCGACAACCGACAACCGACAACTGACAACCGACATCCCACAACTGCTTCCTATCCAACCTTAATCCCATACTTCCCCAACAAGCCAGGCAATCCATCCAAATCAAAAAAAGCCCCTTTGATGCGATTGAGCTCAGGGTCGATCTGGAAATTTTGAGCATTTCTGAAATCAGTTTTTCCCAAAACCGTTCGATCAAAAATCACTCCAGTGAGGTCAGAATCTCTAAAACTCCCACCACTCACATCTGCTTGAGTAAAACTTGCTTCATGCATTCGACAGGTATGAAAGCTTGTTTTTTTGATCTGGAGATTGAAGAAACTGCAGTAATCGAGCTGACAGCTATCGAAGCTGAATTCCAATAAAAATGGATTGCAAGTATGAAAATGAACGCCCAGAATCTTACAATCCTTGAAAGCGACTTGTTGAAACCCGGCCTTAAACACCTTCACATTACTAAGATCACAACTGGTAAACGAGCATTTTTCGAAGCTAAAACCACTTAAATCCAGCCCAGAGAAATTGCACTGGCTGAAATGGCAACCTTCGAACTCGCCCTTCTCTAATGGTTCTTTGTTGAAATCTTTATTTTGAAAGTTTTGGTTGGAATGATAAGGCATCAAAGTAATAAGTTTTTGGACAAATAGTCGAGGTCTTCAAAGTCTCGTAAATCTTACATCATAAATTTACAATCCTGCCAAATTCCACTTCCGGATCGTCTCTTTGATCAGTCCAGCCACTTTTGCATTCACCTTTTGGAAATATTCTTTGGCTTGAGCTTCATTGAAATTTGGATAGCCCTGCCCTTCTTGATACAAACCAATAGAGGAAGGGAAAGGTACGGCTGACCAAGTTCCGGTCTTAGGATAGGCAGTGGCTAGATCAGCATTGTATTTTTCCTTGTGCACCAAAGTTGGATCAATCGCTTGGATGTATGCAGTTTCGTTGAGTCCGGCATGTCCACCATCTTCTTTGAAAACCTCCATGGTCACATCCGAAGCGTAAGACCACCAATTGATCACTAGGGTACGGATGCCTAGCTCATTGGCAACTTCGCCCGCTATTTTTTGTAGGACGGCAGTTTGTCCGCCTCCATGACCATTTAGAATGATGATATTTTTGAATCCATTTTTTGCAAGGCCCTTCAAAATATCTCTAATAAATGGTGCGTAAGCTTCCTCGGTAATCTGAAAAGCTCCTGGAAAAGCGGCCATGCTCCCGGTGATTCCATAATTTAGTGTTGGAGCAATCATCGCATTAAGTTCGGTGGCAATAGCTTTTGCCATGGCAGTTGGAGCTGTATTGTCGGCGCCATTGTTGATTACGCCGTGCGGCTCGAGCGTTCCTGTGGGCAGCAGAACGGTATTGATTTTCTCGGGAACGAAATCAGCAAATTCCATCCAATTGATTCGATCCATCTCCCGAGTGGAGGGGTTTTGCTGCGCAAAGGTGATAGTCTGAATAAAGATCAGAGAAAGTGTGATGCTTAGAAATCTCATAGTAAAAATATATTTGGCGAAAAATAAGCCTTTTCTGAAACAAATAGATGGTAATCAGCCGTGGATGCGAGTCTTTTTTAGGGATTGAATAATTAAGAATTTTTTCCTGGAGAAAGTTTTTTTCCAAATCCGCTTTGAAATAGCTGCTTATGTGAAATGGATAGCATTCTTCATTTTTTTGGGATTTTTTAAAATCTACCCAATCCAAAGCTTTAAGTCACTTCGTAATTCAAGACAAATCACAACAGGTCATTCTCAGAAAGATCTCGAGTGCATAAATCTTTATCCGATGTATTATTTAAAAACCAATCAAAATGAAAAATGAGCTAATCAAACCTGTAGGCCTGGTAAAAAATGCCAACCGTAGGGAGTTTTTGAGAAAAGGAACCTTATCAGTTGCAGCAGCTGGCCTATTGTTGGTAGGCTGTAATGATGAGGATGACATGATGCCACCAATGATGATGGGTGGAGTGAGTTTGGGTTCTGGCGATACTGGAATTTTAAATTATGCCTATGCGCTGGAGCAACTGGAAGCTGCTTTCTATGGAGCTGTTGTTGCAGGAGGATATTTTGCAAACGCCAATGCAGAAGAAAAGACGATCATGGGTGACTTGGAAAAGCATGAGAGAGCCCATAGAGAATTTTTTAAAGCGGCATTGGGAAGTATGGCCATTGCTAATTTGGAAATTGATTTTTCTTCAATTGATTTTAACAACCGAGCTTCTGTATTGAATGCAGCAAAGACATTCGAAGATTTAGGAGTTGCGGCTTACAATGGTGCTGGCCAGTTTTTGGAAAGTGCAGACCTTCTTTTGATTGCGGGTAAAATAGTATCTGTTGAAGCTAGACATGCCGCAGCAATTCGTGACTTGATCAATCCTGGCTCAGCTGATTTCGCTGGTGATGATTTGATTGATGCCAACGGGCTTGAGCGAACTTTGAATTTCACTCAAGTATTGACCGCAGCAAGTACTTATGTAAAGACTCCGATTGACTTCAGTCAATTGCCTTCTTAATTCCAACCTTAAATTCTAAAGAAATGAACTTATTAAAATTATTAGATACAATGTGCTCGGACACAAAAACTCCGGAAGAGAAGGATACCTTTTTCTCAAGAAGAGATGCATTTCGTCAGTTTGGCGATATGAGTAAGAAAGTGGCTATGGCTGCTGTTCCACTTGGAATTTTGACGGCTTTGCCTACGGTAGCGAAAGCAGATACCGCAAGTTTGATTGGTGTATTGAATTTTGCATTGACCTTAGAGCACTTAGAGTATCGTTATTACCAGACAGGTTTGGAATCTAATGTGATTACTGCAGCCGATCGGGTGATTTTTCAAAAAATCAGAGACCATGAGTTAGCTCACGTGAAGTTTTTGCAAGAAGTTATTTCAAATGTACTGAAAGGAACACCCGTTCCAGAGCCTGATTTTGATTTTACAGCAAAAGGAAATTTCTCTCCATTCACAGATTACCCTACATTCTTAGCACTATCTCAAGCATTTGAGGATACAGGCGTAAGAGCTTACAAGGGTCAGGCAGCTAATGTAAAAGAAAATGATGTGGTGTTGACAGCAGCGTTATCTATTCACTCTGTGGAAGCAAGACATGCGTCAATGGTAAGAAGACTTCGAACCAAAAAAGGCCTAGATACTGTAAAGGGTTGGATCACAAATGGTTCACGCGGTACACTGCCGGCCCCAACTCAGGGGATTTATACTGGAGAAGAAAACGTATCTCACGCTGGGGTGAATGTAGTAAGCTTGACTAGTATTGATGCAGGTGCAGTATCCGAAGCATGGGATGAGCCGTTAACTGACAGCCAAGTGCTAGGAATTGCTTCGTTGTTTTTGGCATAATAAAAATAATAGAGTTGGATGGTTAGGGGTGTCGTTTCCGAAAGGGGGCGGCACTTTTTTTTGAAAACTTATAAGCGCAATGGATGCAAAGGTTTTCTCTGAGAAATGTAAAGCAAATGACAAGGCATATTCAATTATTCCGATTTGGGCTTTGGGCTCAACCTTAATTTTTGGAGATAAGTGATTCCCGATTTGGAGCTCAATTTTTAACGCTGTGTGAATCCATGATGGTACACTTATTAAAGGGTATGATTTCTATTCAAAGTGTGTGTGCAAGGAAATCCGATACAGATGGAGCGTTGATATGTTTGGTTTATGTGCTAAATCTGGATGCTCAAAATCCTTCCAATAGCTCATCCCTATTTTTTTCATGACCTGAGTAGAAGCTTCATTTCCAATTGAAGCCATGGAAAGGACTTCATCTATTCCTGATTCGCTGGCAAATTCTAGACAGCGTTTTGCTCCTTCCGAAGCATAGCCCTGATTCCAAAATCGCTTATCGAGTCGCCATCCAATATCTACGCAGGGTGTGAAATCTGCCTCGAAAGCTTTCCAGCCCAGTCCAATCATTCCGATGAATTTGCCTGTTTTTAAGAGTTCGACAGCAAAGTAGCAATAGCCTCTATTTTCGTACATTTTATTCATTCGTTCCATCATGGCTTGAGATTCTTCGGCTGAAAGTGGCTTGTCAAAATAGCGCATGGTCTCGGTATCCGCATTCATAGCGGCAAACTCAGGAAGATCTTTATCCTGCCAAAGGCGAAAGCCAAGTCGCTCAGAGCTGAAGAGGAGGGATGGATTCATTTGGGAATTTAGGGTTTTCTTGAAAAAGTAGATGTGGGATGTTTGTTGCTTGTAGATTTTGATTTCCTGTAATCTCTCGATCGTAATTGAAAATTAACATGTTTATTTTCGGTTACGATCGAGAATTTACGTATTCTTAATTCTATAGTGTCAATAACCTGATCCAAATCTGAATAAGAATGCGGCGTATTTTTTAAGGTCGCATATCACTAATTACTCATTTTCAATTTTTCAATTTTAAATTCTCTCACACCACCACCCCATTAAAAGGATTAAATCGTCTTCTCCCAATGCCCATGCCTACGGCTCGGCAGACGCTTTTTTCACCGAATTTCCCATTGATTTTGTCCAACGCTTGATACAGGTTGATCTGCTCCTGTGTGTCTTCGAAGAGTTGGATCTGATAGTTGCCATAGACCAGACTGCTGAAGCGCACGCCGATCAGTCGGATGAGCATCCGGCGGTTGTAGAGCTTGCGAAAGAGCTCCTTCACCAGCGGAATCAGCGTATGATCCGCCGAGGTATAGGGGATGCGATGCTGACTCGTATGGGTATCAAAATCTGAATAGCGAATCTTTACACTCACGCAGGCCGAGAGTTGGCCGTTTTGGCGCAGCTTGCCGGTGAGTTGCTCCGTCATCGCTACGAGCGTCGCCTCCAGCATACGCACGTCGATGGTGTCCTGCTCAAAAGTGTTTTCCGTAGAGATCGACTTCGCTTCTGAGTAGGGAGTCACGGGACTGAAGTCGATGCCATTTGCTTTTTCCCAGATCATGGTCCCGTTTTTTCCGAAGGTGGCTTGCAGGAGTTCGGCCGGCATTTGCTGGAGTGTGAGCACTTTTTTCACGCCCATATTATAAAGTGTCTGAGAGGTCTTTTCGCCGATCATCGGGATTTTTCGCACGGAAAGAGGGGCGAGGAAAGGTTTCTCTTCGCCTTGTAGAATTTGTTTAGCATTATTCGGTTTTGCTTCACCGGTGGCGACTTTGGAGACGGTTTTATTTCCGGATAGTCCGAGGGAAATCGGCAATCCGGTTTCTTTGATGATGCGGGCTCTGATTTGCTGCGAAAGCTTAAAGCAGCCGAAGAAGCGATCCATTCCCGTCATGTCAATGTAAAACTCATCGATGGAGGACTTCTCAAATAGTGGTACTTCCTCCCGGATGATCTCGGTGACTTCATGGGATTTTTGACTGTACTTCTCAAAGTCACCCCGGATGATCAACGCCTCGGGGCAAAGTTGCCGCGCTGTCCGCATAGGCATAGCCGAGTGTACGCCAAACTTCCGTGCTTCGTAGCTACAGGAAGCGACCACGCCCCGATCACCCGAACCTCCAATAAGGATAGGTTTTCCATTCAATCGGCTGTCAAACAGCCGCTCCACCGACACAAAGTAGGAGTCTAGATCCATGTGTACGATATTCCGCTTCACTTCCATTGCTTATTGTTAATTAAATTGACATTTTACTGTCTATAATTTAATCATTTTCTTTATATTTGGTGAAGGAAAAAAATAGATTGACGGAGGTTGGCGAAGATGTTCATGTGTACGTCATTGCGAGGACAGTCACGTGAATCATGATGAATTCAAGAATCTTCCCTGTCCGAAGCAATCTGTCCAAAGGGAAAACAGATTGCTTCAGATTAGCAGAGTGATTTGCTAAAATCCTGATTTCGTTTCAATCCTCGCAATGACGTTGGTTATGGGATGCTACAAAATTGAAAGCCTCTAAAGAAGAACAAATGACTCTAAACACAAATTTCAAACTCCTCCGAAAGCAGAAAGGACTAACCCAAGAAGTCCTTGCTTCATCCATAGGGATATCACGATCGAAACTTGCAGGATACGAATTGAATGTGAACCCTCCTTTGGAAACTCTGGTGAAAATTTCCGACTACCTCAACGTATCGGTAGATATTCTGCTCCGTGAAGATTTAACTTCTTACTCAGAGTACAAGCTCCGCGAACTCCTGGAGACGGATCAATTTCTTCGTGGGCGAAAGCTTCGAATCCTTGCCACCACGGTGGATGATCAGGGTAGAGAACTGATCGAAGTAGTCTCTCAGAAGGTAAAAGCGAGTTACCTCGCAGGATTTTCAGACCCGGAGTTTATCTCCGAGTTACCGCGCTTTGCCCTGCCTTTCCTTCCGATGGATAAGAAGCATCGGGTGTTCCAGGTGGATGGTGATTCGATGCTACCGATCCCAGATGGCGCTTGGATCGTCTGCGAATACATAGACGATTGGATGGCGATCAAAGACGGCGAGCGATATGTCATCGTTACCGAGCAGGATGGAGTCACCTTTAAAATCGCTTACAACCGAATCACATCTGAACAAAAACTGCTCCTTTGCTCTGCAAATCCGATCTATCCGCCTTTCGAAGTGGAGATTGAACAAGTGCGGGAAGTGTGGAGGTATCGGCTTGCGATGAGTTGAAAATAGGAATGAAATAAGATGGAAATACTGCAGAAATAGACCTCGCTGCGCTGGATGAAATAATAGATTTTGCTTCTATTTCACAAAGCAGATTTTGCCGAGAGTATATTTCATAAAGTTTATTTCTTTAAAAAAATCTTCAAACATAAATAGTTGTCAAATGCCCATCATCTCTTCACCCTTAGGGAATATTTATTTTTCTACTCAAGACGATTCTATTTCAGAACTTCGATTTACAGAGGAAGAAGTTTCGTCCGAACCGCTGGATGGACTTCTATTGGAAGCCAAAAAGCAGTTGGATGACTATTTTTCTGGGAAAAGGCAAGCCTTCAATTTACCGGTTCTGCTTTCGGGGACGCCTTTTCAGTATCAGGTGTGGTCGGCTGTCAACAAAATTCCGTTTGGGGAGACGACTTCCTATTTGAAGCTTTCTCAGGCTCTTGGAAATCCTGCCGCAATCCGAGCGGTAGGTGCTGCAATCGGGGCCAATCCAATATTGGTGATTATTCCCTGCCATCGAATTATCGGGACGAATGGACAGCTGACAGGCTATGCGGGAGGATTGGATCGTAAAGAACACCTTCTCGAATTGGAAGGAAGAGCTCCAATGGCAAAGCAAGCTAGTCTTGATTTTTAGCAGCCTTTTCTGTTCCAATGGGAATGGTCAGATTCAGGGGAAATGAGCTAGTTTTCAAGCATTCATTTGGCTTATAATTATCCAATATCCAGCATCGTTCACCCCACACTTCTCAATCCTTCAATTCGACAATCACTTCAATTTCAACTGCTATATTATTAGGTAAGGCAGCGACTCCCACAGCTGATCGGGCATGCTTTCCCAGCTCTCCAAACACTTCTACCATCAGATCCGAAAATCCATTGATGACTTTCGGGTGATCGGTGAAGTCCGGAGCGGAATTGACCATTCCAAGCACTTTGACGAATTGCTTAATTCGGCTTAGATCACCTCCAGTAGCTGCTTTCAATACAGCAATAATTTCTATCCCCGTCTCTCGGGCTGCTTGATAGCCCTGCTCAATAGTCAGGTCAGCTCCAACTTTCCCGAAAACATCCGGCCCGTTTCCAGCCAAGTAAAGCGTATTTCCAACTTGCCGCCATTTGACATAAGTTCCCATGGGTTGCCCTACTTCTGGCAAGTTGATTCCTAGTTCTTTGATCCGAGCATCCGGCGATTGTGCATTGGTAAAAAAAGGTATGGTGATGAGAACTGCGATTAGGGCAAAAAGATGGCGTAATTTCATAGTGTGTTGATTGATTTGTATTTCTAAGCTAATTGATTCTCTTTACATTTAACAATCTCAAACCTCAAAAAGTAGAACTCGTGAATCAAGTTGAAATTTTACCCTACTCACCAGCCTATAATTCTGCCTTTAAAACAATCAATCAAGCTTGGGTAGAATCGCTCTTTTCTTTGGAGCCTTTCGATATTGCACAGTTCGAGCGGCCGGAAGAGACCATTGTAAAAACTGGCGGAACGATCATTTTTGCAAAACTAGGGGAGGAGGTCGTTGGTACTGTGGCGTTATATAAGTCGGGGGAGCATACGTTTGAAATGATTAAAATGGGAGTGGATCCGAAAGCCCAAGGCAGAGGGGTGGGTTTATTATTAGGACAATCTATTATTGCTAAAGCCCGAGAATTGGGAGGTAAAAAGCTTATTCTATACAGTAATTCAAAGTTAAAAGCAGCACTTCATATTTATGAAAAGCTTGGTTTCAAATCTGTTATTCCTGAATCAGGTAAATATTGTCGCTGTGACGTAAAGATGGAAATGGATCTTTAGGCTTCAATTTTGCTAATTTTTATCATAAGATTTGCTGATTTTTGACAGTTGAAAAGGATAGGATTGTGTTCAAATTGTGGTCCATCAATTTTGAATTCACCATGAAAAAGATCGTCGTTCCATTTGATTTTTCCTCCTATTCTCTGGCAGCGCTTAAAACTGCTCAAAAAATCAGTTCCAAATCCGAAGCAGAAATCATTTGTGTCACAGTTATTCCGACAGAGGTAGATTGGGATTTGCTCTCAGATGAGGCTAAAAAAGGTTATCCCGATTTGGCCGATGAATACGAGGAAGCAAAAGAAGTCCTTCCTGGATACATTCAAGCAATAGCCCCTACAAAAGCTCCAATCCGACAAATTATTCGAATCGGTGTGCCAAATGAGTTAATCCTACGAGTAATTGAGGAAGAAAACGCGGATTTAGTTGTCCTAGGTGCATATGGAAAGGGATACTCAGATGGGAACTTCATTGGTTCTACACTACAAAAAGTGCTTCGTAAAGCCACTTGTCCTGTCTTGGCAGTAAAAGAAGCATTAGATGGGAATGACTTTAGAAAGGTCGCTTTTGCCTCTGATTTTAGTCCTAAAGCCAAAGTGGCTTTTGATAAAATCAAACCCTTCATTAAGCTTTTCAAAAGTAGCGTTCACTTACTTTATGTCAATATTCCGGCTCATTTTAAGGCTACTTCAGAAGTTACATCCGGGATGAACGCTTTCATGAAGGGAAATGAAGAATTGACTTTTCATCAGCATATATTCAATGATTCTGAAATTGAAAAAGGGATGATGGCTTTTGCTGGGTCTCATCAAATCAACTGGATCGTTCTGGTTACTAATGACCATACTAAAGCTCAGGCCTACCAAATGGGAACTACCGAAACTCTCCTTTTTAGAAGTGATTTGGGCGTAATGAGTGTGAAAAGTTAGCTTACCAGAATCTGAATCGCTTCTCGTTGACTCTGTTTCTGAAGATCCAGTTGTCGAAAATATCCTTGGACAAGTGAATTTCCACACCAAGATTCACTGTCATATAGCCATCGAAGCGGTGGGTTAGTCCAGAACCTCTTCGGATTCTTCCACCATTTCGCAGGATTTTATCTACATCTGGGAGTCCGTTTTCATCGATAAAGCTAGGATTCCTAATGGCTAGACGGAGGCGGTCTGGGTTATTTCCAGTCACATAGTCGTCCACTAGATCCAAGTAAAACTCGCTAACATTATACGCTGAGATATCATCCATATAATCAGTAAAGGTCCAGCGGTAATTACCTTCTAGAGTCAGATCCATATACACGTTTACCTTATATTTCAGTCCGACACCTGTCGGGATGACCATAATGTATCGCTCGTAGGGATTGTTCTCGAGTTGCAGTGGTCGAAGATCAACCCAATTGCCATCTAATTGGGTTTCCGGGTTATTCGTGGACATGCCCAATCCTGCAAAAACATAGGCGTTCCAAAGCGGGCGATTGATATTTTGCGTTTTTACTGGGAATAAGTAGTATTCTACTATTCCTGTTAGTTCCCAGTTTTTAGCTCTAAATGTCAGGTTTCTCGGAGTTCGAAAAGCCCTAGGATCTGAAGGTAAATCTGCCCCAGACATTTTCACATAAGAGGCTTCCCCTCTGGCTCTTAAGTGAGTGCCGAAAGTGTAATGAAAGGCAAAGCTTGCATTCCAGTCAGGCTGAACGCCCTCATTATATTTCCAAAAGGAATAGAGCTCTCCAAAATACTGTGTGGGTCCAATGCTAGCTGATATCGACCATGGTTCCTCGAAACGATACCGGTAAAAGCTTTGCGAGTACGCAGTGAATGAGCTGAGAAACAGAAAAGTGAATAATACTTTTTTCATAAAAACTTTTTCCCCGATCACGATATGCTTTAAGCTCGAAAATTACCCCTTATTTATTAATTTTTCAAATCCAGAACTCAGGTGAAGGTCTCGCTGTGGGAATGGGATCTCAATACCCTCTTCTTTAAATATCCGAAAGATCTCATAATATAATTGACTTTTAAGGACTTTAGGTCGATTGATGTACTCGGAAGTCCAAACTCGAAGGCTGAAATTAAGACTGCTATCTCCGAATTCATCGAATAATACATCAGGCTCGGGTAAGTTCAATACTCCGCTATTATTCTTAGCGACCTCCAATAAGATCTTTTTTATTTTTTGAGGATCTTCTTTATAGGAGACTCCAACAGGGAAGTTGAATCTGATATTTCGGTCGTTATGAGACCAATTGATCACTTGACTATCGATAAATTGACTATTTGGTACAATTATACTGATGTTGTCATTAGTGACGATCATAGTTGAACGTGCTGAGATTTTGATGACATCTCCGGAAACATCTCCAACTTCTATTCGGTCACCTTCCTTGATTGGTTGCTCAAAAAGTATGATTAAACCACTAATGAAGTTGTTGGTGATGTTTTGTAAACCAAAACCAATACCCACACCGACTGCACCAGCCAAAATGCCAAATGCGCTCAAATCAAGGCCATTGGTTTGGAGAATAGAAAAAATACCTGCTAAGATTAGGAAGTATTTGACCATTGTTCCAATGGATTTCCGAGTGCCTACATCTAATCGATACCGACTGAGAATCTTGGTAACAATAAGTTTCCGAATCCACTCAGCGCCGACAAAAAGTATTACGAATGAAAGAATCAATGTAAGTACCAACCCAATGGTCAATTTTGAATCGCCTAGATTGAATAGACTCAAGTTCATTATTTCCTCAAGCCAGTCGAGTACACCTTGGGCTTTTTCTTTTGCTACTTCGTTAATGTTTTGTTCCATTTATTTAATTTTCACTTCTTTCAATCCTAGCAGTTTATTTTTGAAATATTTCTTAATTCTAGCGTAGAAAGTTAACCAAAAAATAAGCCAGATGAATTTTTTTTGCCTTTTTATAACAAATTCCTATACCTTATTATTAGATAGTTTTGGCTAATTTTGTCTCATGAGTAAACACAGAGAAGAACTAGAGCACCGACTCAAACTTCGTAACATCAAGCTTTCTGATTACGATAATATTCGTGAAATAATGATTTCAATCTATCGAAATCAAGGTGGAGCTTGGACCAAGGCAGAGTTAAAAAACCAATTGAAAGCTTTTCCCGAAGGCCAAATTTGTATTGAGGATAATGGTATAGTGGTAGCTGCTGCCCTTAGCCTTATTGTAGATTATGCGCGATTTGGAGATAATCATACTTACGATCAAATAACCGGCTTTGGTAAATTTGATACCCATGATGAGGATGGAGATACGCTTTATGGAACAGATGTTTTTGTCCATGCAGATTACAGAGGAATGCGAATCGGCAGAAGACTGTATGATGCACGAAAAGAACTTTGCGAAAACCTAAACCTCCGTTCTATCATTGCCGGTGGTCGAATCCCAGGGTATTCCAAATATGCAGACGACATGACTCCTCGTAAGTACATTGACCTTGTCAAAAATAAAGAGGTTTTCGATCCAGTGCTTTCTTTTCAGCTTGCCAATGAATTTCACGTTAGAAAGGTGATCACTAAATATTTGCCTTCGGACCTTGATTCGCGCGCTTATGCCACACTTTTGGAGTGGATCAATATCTATTATGAAAAGGATGAAAAGCTGATCGGAAATAAAAAGTCTATCGTGAGATTGGGCTTAGTACAATGGAAGATGCGTCGCTTCTCTAATGTGGATGACTTGATGCAGCAAGTAGAATTTTTCGTGGATACTGTATCGGGATACAAATCAGACTTCTGCCTGCTTCCTGAGTTTTTCAACGCGCCACTTTTGGCCGAGTTCAATGATATGGACGCGTCAGAAGCTATTCGAAATTTGGCAGACTACACAGATGAAATTGTCAGCCGGATGAGTGATCTGGCAGTATCTTATAATGTAAATATTATCGCAGGCTCTATGCCGGAGTACGATGGTAAAAAACTTCGGAATGTAAGCTACCTCTGTCGAAGAGATGGTACTCAGGATAAACAATACAAATTACATATCACTCCTGATGAAGCCTCCTATTGGGGTCTGCAGGGAGGAAATGGGATAAATGTCTTTGAAACTGACGCAGGCAGAATAGGTATTTTGATCTGCTATGATGTGGAATTTCCGGAGCTGGGAAGAATCTTAGCTGAGCAGGAAATGGATATATTATTTGTCCCATTTTGGACGGATACCAAGAATGCCTTCTTACGGGTAAATACATGTGCTAGATCTCGGGCTATCGAAAACGAATGCTATGTGGCAATCACTGGCTCTGTCGGGAATCTTCCTAAAGTGGAGAATATGGATATTCAGTATTCTCAGGCTGCCATTTTCTCGCCATCTGATTTCTCTTTTCCTCATGATGCGATGGTGGCTCAAGCTTCAGAAAATGAAGAAACTATAATAGTGGCAGATGTGGACTTGGATTTACTGACGAAGCAGCGGAAAACAGGAAGTGTACGAAATCTCGAGCAACGAAGACTGGACTTATATTCGATCCAATGGAAACAGAAAAAATAATCTCCACTTACTTCGCCAATGTCCCGCCTGAAATTTTTGAGCGGGCCGCAAACATTCGGCTTCTAATTACGGACATCGACGGTGTAATGACTGACGGGGGAATCATTTATGATAATGATGAGCGGGAGTATAAGAAATATCAAGTCAAAGACGGGTTGATTGTACATCATTTACGTCGAAATAGGCTTATGGTGGGAGCGATTACGGGTAGAGAATCTCCAGTAGTGGTGAACAGATGCGAGGAGCTGAAATTTGATTTTCATTACCATGGCGTCAAAAACAAGGGTAAGAAATTTCAAGAAGTACTCGAAACGTTGGAGCTTGAGAGCCAAGAAGTAGCTTATATCGGTGATGATCTGATTGATTTGCCGATCTTAGCTAGAGTTGGTCTAGCTATTTGTCCTTCGGATGCATTAGAATATATCAAACCTTATTGCCACTATGTTTCCAGATTTGCCGGTGGAAACGGCGTATTCAGAGAAGTCGGAGATTTGATCTTGCATGCTCAAGGATTCCTAGTCCCGATCATAGAGAAATTAACTCAAAAAGAAGATGAACAGAACTGATAAAATCATGAAAATCACTGATTCAGTGATTTTGGGACAAGAGAAGCCGGTGTTGTTTTCAGGCCCTTGTGCGGTAGAAAGTTTTGATATTTGTTTGGAGATCGGCACTAAAGTGAAAGCTTGGGCTGAGCAGCATGGGTTTTCTTATGTCTTCAAGGCTTCATTTGACAAAGCGAATCGAACTTCCTCGGGAACTTTCAGAAGTATTGGTATGGATAAATCACTCGAGGTGCTCCAACGAGTCGGTAAGGAGCTTCAGGTTCCATTAGTGACAGATATTCACGAAAGTTACCAAGCTGCTGAGGTGGCAGAAGTGGTTGATGTCCTACAGATTCCAGCATTTCTTTGTAGACAAACCGATTTACTCCTAGCAGCAGGAAATACGGGTAAAGCAGTAAAAATTAAAAGGGGTCAGTTCATGGCACCGGAAGACATGCAATATGCTGTGTCCAAGGTGAGGTCAACCGGAAATGAAAACGTCTGTTTGACTGAGCGTGGGTTTTCTTTAGGCTATCATAATTTAGTAGTAGATATGCGTGGATTGCCAATTATGAGACAATTTGCCCCAGTGGTTTTTGATATTACCCATTCTGTACAGCAGCCTGGTGGACAGGGAGGTTCGAGTGGAGGTCAGCGGGAGTTTGCTCCTTTCTTGGCTCGAGCGGCGGCAGCTACGGGGGTTGATGGGTTTTTTATTGAAACACACCCAGAACCTGCGAAGGCACTTAGTGATGGCCCAAATTTGATCCCACTTCATCGTATGGGAGACTTTCTGGAAATGTTAAAGGCCGCATGGACTTTAGGTAGAAAATATCAGGATTTTCAAGTCCAATAGTAATGCATTCTCGGTCTATCGCTCTAATAATTTTATTCGTAGGATTGCTTATTCAAAATGGGTATTCTTCTCAAATAACTGATCAAATTAGGATCCGCCTAGAATCAGATCAGCCAGGTGAGAAAATTGAAATTCGAGGGACTTCCTTGAAAAGTATCGACGAAATTCAACGCTTTTATGTCAATCGAAATTTTGAGGAAATCTGGTCAAAGAATGGGATACTTACTGAATTAGCCTATGAAATGCGATTTGAGATTTATCAATCCCAATTCGATGGTTTAAATCCTAAAGACTACAATATTGAGCTAATGGAGTTGTTTTTCTCAACTTTTGAATCCAATAAAAAAAGTAGAATTGTAAATAATCCGGGAGATGTGGCTGATTTAGACCTGTTGTTGAGTGATGCGTTCTTTTATTTATCACGTCATTTAGAATTAGGGAAAATTGATCCAGCCTCATTAAAATCTGATTGGGAAATCACATCCAAAACTAAGAAAGTGGACTTTGGTGCGCTGCTCACTGAAGGTTACAAGGCAGGTGATATTCGAAGACAACTCGAAAAACTTTATCCCGACTTCGCCATGTACAAAAAAGGAAGAGAAGTACTGAGAGCCTTGGATGAGCGACGAAAAGTAGACACGCTGAATTGGAAACGGATCAAAATTGATAAAACCATTAAATTAGGAGAAGAGAGCAATTCGATTTCTGTGCTCAGACAACGATTAAAATTTTGGGGATATCTGAATGATTATCCACTAATAAGTGAAAAGCTTTACGACTCGACCATGTGGCTTGGGATCAAATCCTTTCAAAAAAATAATGGAATGGAGTCCGATGGCGCCATTGGAAGGATGACCGCTCAAGCCTTGAATGCGTCCCCATCGGATCTGATGGATAAAGCTGCGGTGAACCTAGAGCGGCTAAGATGGCTTCCAGATACGGTCAAAACTGGTGAGTTTATTCTAGTTAATATTGCAAATTTTCAATTGGATTTTTTGAGTAATGCAGACACCTTACTCTCAGCCCGAGTGATTGTAGGCAAGCAATACCACGAATCTCCCATCTTCACAGCAGAGATGAGTTATATCGTTTTTAGTCCTTACTGGAATATTCCCTATTCGATCACTAAGAATGAGATTATGCCTTCGGTGAGGAGAAACTCAAACTATCTCATCCAAAAGAATATGGAAGTAGTGACCAGTTCAGGAAAGGTAGTGGATCCAAAAACGATCAATTGGTCAGCTAAATCATTTCCGTATATGGTTCGGCAAAAGCCTGGAGGAAGTAATTCTTTGGGGTTAGTGAAATTTATGTTTCCTAATAAGCATTCAGTCTATATTCATGATACGCCATCGCGAACACTATTTGAAAAAGAGGATCGAGCCCTAAGTCACGGTTGTATTCGTATAGAAAATCCGGCCGATTTTGCTGCGCTATTACTTAAAAATGATCCAAACTGGAATTCTATTAAAATCGATGCGGCTATGCATCAGAGCAAAGAGCAAATCGTAAAACTGGATCGAAATATCCCAGTTGTAATTCTTTATCTTACTTTCTGGGCAGACTCAATGGGGAATGGTCATTTCCGACCGGATATTTATCAGCGAGATGAGGAGGTGATAATGGCACTTCGAAACTAGCGTAATTTTAATAATATGCCGATCTCTCTTTGGGCAACATATACCACCTTAGAAAATTTTGTTAAAATGAATTTTGTCGATTCATTTATTTAAATGCCTGAATAGTAATGGGATTACTTCAGAAAAAGGCTTTTTTTAGCTGTAATCCAAGAACTGCATGAACTTTGCCTAGTTTTACTTACCATCAAAAATCCTTTATGAAATCGAATAATAAACTATTTAGTATAGTTAGCGCAGTCATTTTAATTGTATTGGGATTTATCTGGTTTTTCAACCATCGAAGATCTGATCTCACAGATGAACTGGAGCTGACATTAACTGGTGAAAAGACTAGTTTTTTGGCTAATACGGACTATTATAAGGAGATTCAAAGTATTTACGCTGATAGGGATTATTTGGAGATTTGGCTTAAAAATGGTCTTCTTTCTAAAATTGGTGAGGAGATGCTTGTTTATATTGAGGATTCGAAATTCGATGGATTACAGCCTAAAGATTATAATCTTATTCAAATCTATAATATGTCAACTGATCCTGAGAAAAAGAATAAGAAGTTTCGGAATATGACCTCTGATGAAAAGGTGAATCTTGAACTTTTGCTCACGGATGGATTTTTTAATTTAGTTCATGACCTTGAAAAAGGTAAAGTAAATCCATCTTCCTTAGATCCCAACTGGAAATTTGAAGAGAAACCAAGCGTGGGGAATTTCTCTGAGATGTTAGCAGAAATTGCAAATGGGGAATCTGTAGAGACTACTTTATCCAAACTAAACCCAAGTTCAAAGTTGTATGGTCAGGGAAAAAAGGCAATTGAGAATTTATATGAAATACAAAAAAATGACACACTGACATGGACCTACGAGGCAGTTGAAGGGTCTATAGATGTGGGTCAACTTCATGCGGCTATTCCTGCTATTCGAAAGCGATTGGTCTTTTGGAATTTTATGAAACCCTATGAATTGGTAGATCCAACACTTTTTGACTCCACCATGCTAGTTGGGTTAAAGAAATATCAGGAATCAAACGGGATGAATCCAGATGGCGTGATTGGATCATTAGTTGCAGAGTCGCTCAATAAATCCCCACAAGACTTGATTGATATTGCGTCTATCAATATGGAGCGGCTCAGATGGATGCCTGAGCTTGATTGGGAACAAGAAATGGTATTGGTAAACATTGCGAATTACCAGTTGGATTATATGAAAAAATCTGACACAACTTTTTCAGCAAAAGTAATTGTTGGTAAAGAATACAACGAGTCACCGACTTTCACCGCACCGATGAGTTACATTGCATTCAGCCCATATTGGAATATTCCCTCTTCTATCATGCACGATGAAATAATACCAGCGGTCCAAAAGGACAAAAGTTATCTGAGTCGAAAGAATATGGAAGTAATATCTAGCGATGGAGAACCTTTGAATGTGAAAAATGTGGATTGGAACTTAAAAAGCGGAGAAAATTTCCCCTATTTGATTCGACAAAAACCAGGTGGAGATAATTCCTTAGGTCTGGTCAAATTTATGTTTCCCAACGAATACAATATTTATATTCATGATACACCAGCCCGCGGTCTTTTCGATCGTGAATCCAGAGCATTAAGTCATGGTTGTATTCGAATTCAAAATCCAGATAAATTCGCGAAAATCTTGCTAAATGATCAGTCTTGGACCGATGAGAAAATCCAACAAGCCATGCATCAACAAACTGAGGAAGTGGTAAAATTGGATCGAGAAATCCCAGTTGTGATAGTATATATGACTTTCTGGGCTGATCAAGATGGTAAAGCAAATTTCAGATCAGATGTCTATAATCGGGATGAAGCGCTTTTGAACGCGCTCAGAAGTAAAAACTCAAGGCTTGCTCAGAATTGATTGCTTTAGGTAATTGTCATCTATCCCAAAAATAAAAAGTAGGGATCCATCTTTTATTAGATCAATTACTTCCGATGATAGTTCGGAAGGTAATGCCGGACAACCTAGGCTTCTTCCGAGTCTTCCATTGGTTTTGGCAAAAGCCTCATTGGCGTAATCTGCTCCGTGAATGACAATAGCACGGTTTCTAGCCTGATCATTAACACCTTTTTCCAGTCCATCCAAACGCAATGAGTAGCCATGTTTGCCGATATAGGTCTCTCCAGTCTTATAAAAACCCAAGCTGCTTTGGAAAGATTCTGGTCGGTTGGAAAATTTGCTTGCCATTAGTCCTCCAGAGTTCCTTCCATGAGCTACAACCGAATTTAGAAGGATTGTCTTTTCACTGAGGTCAATTATCCAAAGTCTTCGCTCAGTGGAGGGAAGGCTGAAATCAATAATTGTAAGCAAGGGAGATTTCAACTCCTCATCCATTTTTTGCCAACCTGAGTAGGCTAATGCAAAGATTTCTTCAGAAGGTAAATCCCCATCAGAATTAATCAATGTCAAGTAGATTCCAGAAATGGGATCATTTTCAGTTGGAATGGGAATAGCCTCGCTTGAATGAACAGTGGAAAGACTATTTAAGAGAAGTAATACTGATAAGAAGAAAGAAAGTAAACTCATATTAAGCTGATTACCTCAAAGATAATGCTAAGATTTTATTTCTAGGACTTATTTGAATCCTAGATATCTTTTGTAAACAAATAATCCTAATCATGGCAAATTGAACCTTTGGAATACTAAAGTGGGTTTGGAAGAGTACACGGTATCAACGAATGGCGTGTGCCAATTATTATTCTGTATTTTTGCAAATATAGATCAGGAATAATGCATTGAATAACAGAGGCTTAAATTTCTTGTTTAATGAAATTTAAAAATAATTAAACAAAACATAAAAAAATAGGGTTCAACCTCCAATGAAAGTATCCGTATTCAGAAAAGAGCATTTCAATGCTGCACATAGATTAAATAATCCTTCTTGGAGTGAAGAGAAGAATCAGGCCGTTTTCGGGAAATGTAACAATCCCAATTACCATGGACACAACTATGATTTGTTTGTGGAATTACTTGGTGAGATTGACCCTGATACCGGTTATGTCTATGACATGAAAATCTTGAGTGACCTGATTAAGGAACACGTATTAAATAAATTTGACCACAAAAACTTAAACTTGGATACCGATGAATTCAATCAACTTAACCCTTCCGCTGAAAATATTGCAGTGGTTATTTGGAATATTTTGAGAGAAAAAATTGATCGGAGATTCGAATTAAAGATTCGACTTTATGAAACAGAAAGAAACTTTGTTGAATACAATGGGAATTAAGATTTCCAACTCTTCTTTTGAGGAAATAGGAGAAGAGCACGTAGGGACATCATTTGAAACTCCTCTTAGAGAGGATGCATTTGAAATGGATGATGAACTCAAAATTGAATTAATTGAAAAGCATTTTCGCGAGATCATGCACATCATGGGACTGGATCTTACCGATGACAGTCTCAAGGGCACACCTCATCGTGTAGCTAAAATGTATGTGAAAGAGGTATTTAGCGGATTAAACCCTAAAAATAAGCCTGCGGCAAAGCTTTTTGAGAATAAATACAAGTACAATGAAATGCTTGTGGAGAAGGATATCACTTTCCATTCACATTGTGAGCATCATTTTGTGCCAATTTATGGTAAAGCTCATGTCGCTTACATTTCAAATGGTGACGTAATAGGTCTTTCTAAAATCAATAGAATTGTCCAATATTATTCGAAAAGACCTCAAGTGCAAGAACGTCTCACCATGCAAATTGGAAACGAACTTAAGGAAGCCTTGGGTACAGAAGATGTAGCGGTGATCATGGATGCCTACCACATGTGTGTGAGTTCTCGTGGAGTTCAGGATACCAACAGTTCCACTGTGACTTCGTTTTACTCAGGAAAATTTCAACACGATGAGCAAACTCGATTGGAATTCTTGAAATACATCGAACTCAAGAAATAAGAATTAACTAAAACTAAGCCAACATAAAACCGGATTTCCATCCGGTTTTTTTTCGGCTATTTCCAAACAAAAATCATCACAAACTACTTCTAATGATTGTATGAAAGATAAAAACATTGTAATTATTGGGGGGAATTCTGGGATTGGAAAAGCAATAGCCGCTGACCTTTCTTCTAAAGGAGCTAATCTATTTTTATATTCTAAAAGTGGTGAAGGCACCACGGCTTTGGATGTTTCCTTAGATTTTGATGGTATTCCCACTCTTCCAGAAGTGATTGACGGGTTGGTTTATTGCCCAGGCACAATTAATTTGAAGCCTTTCCATCGTATTTCTATTTCAGATTTTCAAAAAGAAATGGACATTAATTTTTTTGGAGCAGTTCGCGTTCTTCAAGCTTGCCTGAAAGGTTTGAAAAAATCAGATACAGCTTCGGTGGTTTTATTCAGTACTGTAGCTGTTCAGACCGGAATGGGTTTCCATGCAGGTATAGCTTCAGCTAAGGGGGCTGTTGAAGGATTGTCACGATCATTGGCTGCAGAGTGGGCTCCTAGTAAAATAAGAGTAAATACAATTGCACCCTCTTTGACCGATACACCATTGGCTTCCAGCCTATTGTCAACTCCGGACAAAAAAGAATCTTCAGACAAAAGACATCCATTGGGTCGTGTTGGGACACCAGAGGACATTGCGAAAGCAGCTAGTTATCTCTTATCGGAAGATTCCTCCTGGATGACAGGTCAAATCCTTCACTTAGACGGAGGAATGTCCTCTTTAAAATAATTTGTTTAAACAAATGGGCCACGTATTTTGTAATTTATATGGGTATGGTCCCGAGAAGAACGAAATGTGATTATGAAGACACCACCTGAATCATTCTTGTTGTTTAAGGAAGAATTGAGGAAAGCCCAGCTTGAGAAAGATCGATTGAAATTAGAATACGATCAGAACATTTCTCAAGTGAATAAAGAGTTGGCTAGATTAAAAGAGCAAATTCAATCTCAGCATGAAATGCTACGAACAACCCTTGAATATGCATCTAATCTTGAGGAGAAACTCACTCAGATCAAAAAAGATGTAATAAGCTCCAATTCTCCCAAAAATAAATCTGTTTTTTAATAAAACACATTGGTCATGAATGAAACTCAATTTCAAACTGAAACAAAAGATTTCACACTAGCTTTTGAAGTCCGATATGCCAAAGTATTGGTCAGTCCAGCCAAACGAATTATCATTTGCGAATTACTCTCTGATTACATTCCGATGGATGATTTTAAAGTAATTTTTAATCAAATTGGAGAAGTCGTAAAAGCGGGTTTTTATGAAAAATTCATTTTCGATAAGCGTTCCCTGCGAGCATTTCACCAACCAACCATGGAATGGTATTTCATTCATTGGAAAAAAGACATGCTTGAGTATGGAGTGACCAAACATCGTAAAATCTTACCTCCTGAGAAATGGTTTGAAAAAATGGTGCAAATCGCCAAACTACAAATTTATCAAAACTACCCTGATAACATTATTGATCAGCTTGATATTCAATATTGTGACTCTATTGAAGAAGCAATTGCAAAATGATGAAGCATTTTGATCAGGGTGAGATTTTGAATGCCGACTCATTCTATCGGAGAAATTTAATTAATTGTCTTTCAGGGTATAAAAGTCTCAATCTGATAGGCACAATAAATTCAAACGGACTCACTAACGTGGCTCCATTTTCACAGGTTTTTCACATTGGAGCTTCCCCTCCTTTAGTGGGAATTCTTTTTCGACCTCACACTGTGAAGCGAGATACATTGGAAAATATCCTCGAAACGGGGTTTTTCACCATGAATCATGTCACTTCGGAATTCTATAAAGAAGCACATTGGACAGCCGCTAGTTGGGAGGGGTCTGAATTTGAAGGTACAGGTCTGCTTGAAGAATATTTCTCAGGATTCAAAGCCCCATTTGTGAAGGGTAGTCCGCTTAAGTTGGCCTGCTCTTTAGTCGAAACGCAAACCTTAAAAGTCAATCAGACTGTGTTAGTAATTGGAAACATTGACCATATTTTTGTGGATGAAGTAGGGCTTCGAGAGGATGGATCTTTAGATTTGAATGCACTAGACACCGTTTCAGTATCAGGCTTGGATGAATATTATACAGGAGAAAAATTAGCAAGGTTGAGTTACCCAAAATCAAACCAACTGCCTAAATTGATCTAGCCGTTTGTTAATTAAAATTAATTATTTTTAAAGATTATTTAGTTAGACAAATATCTTTATTTATGCGGAAATCTATTCTTTTTGTGGCAGTCCTATTTTTTACGGAAGCCTGTAGTGAACGAGAATCAGTTGTGTACCAAGCCGAAACCTATGTTCCTCAGCTAGTTTTAAAGGATAGTTTGGTTATTGATCGCTTGACCGAGCTTTCCTTACTCGATATCAATAGTACTACCATGGAATACTTGCTGTACGATTGGAACACCAAAGAAATCATGAGAGTGGATTCTGAAGGCGAGGTCTTGGCAATAGCAGATCTAGTATCGGATGGGAAAAATAGCTTTCGCAGGTCTTATTTTATAAATGCAAATTATGGAGCTAATGATGAGGTCGTGATTCAAACTGACCTAGCGCTGTTTCGATATGATCTTGATTTTAATCTAAAAGAGAATCAAAATACAGATTATCAGTTAGTAACTAGAAGGGTGGGGGGTAGCAGATCATTTCAAACTTTCGGAGATTTTATTTTTACTTTTTCATATAAACCGAAAGATTCAGAGTCTTACCAAACGGTAGATGATCTTTTATCTTCTTACCCACTTTTAAATATTAGAGATGCAAAAAGTTTGGAAATCATTAATCAATCAACTATTCCTGCATCTAGCCAGATGGTTAAATACCCAGGTATTTATTTCCAACTAGATCCTATCCTGCATTTAAAGGATAACCTGCTTTATGCTCTTTTTCCCAATTCGCCAGAAATCTATATCTATAAATTTCCAGAGCTAAAGTTGATTAACCAATGGGATTTGAATCCAGGAGAAACCTATCAACAAATCGAACCAGCCATAAAAGGAGAAGATTTGACCGGATTTTTCAATTCGTTGGCGGCAAGCGAATATCAATACTTTGTCTTTTCCAATGACTATTTACTTACCATGCTTGAGGACGCTGCGCCCAAGGCAGATGTAGATGCTTTACCTAAAGAAATGATCGGTGATGAGTTCATTGCTTTGAGTCAGCGGTATAAAAATAAATATTCGTATCAAATCTTTAAGGAAGGCAAAAAACTTTGGCAAGGAAGATGGGATATCCGATTGGAATCCGTCAGAGACCTTCTTTATGCTACGGAGAAAGTTGGAATCATACCGGGAGAAGTGGAACGTGATGTTCAGACTTTCTACTTTTATGAATTAAAATAAAGAATAAGCTTTTGTCACTACTCGAACTTACAGAATCCGGGCTTTTCTGCCCTCCAGCTGGAATCTTTATTGATCCTTGGCGAGCTGTTGATCGGGCAGTGATCACGCACGCACACTCTGATCATTCGAGATGGGGTATGAAGCATTACTTAGCGCATCACCATTCGGCTGAAGTGATGAAACTTCGGTTGGGTAAAGAGATCAACCTCCAAACAGTCGATTACAATCAGCCCTTGCTCATCAATGGTGTTCAACTATCATTTCATCCGGCTGGCCATATTCCAGGTTCTGCGCAAATTCGTCTTGAACACAGAGGGAAAATCGCGGTAGTCAGTGGAGATTATAAAGTAGAGAACGATGGGCTATCTACACCTTTCGAACCGGTAAAATGCCATGAATTCGTCTCCGAATGTACTTTTGGTTTACCGATCTATAAGTGGGAAAGTCAAACCGAAATTTTCCATCAGATCAATTCTTGGTGGAAAACTAATGCAGCGGAAGGTAGAAATACCGTCTTATTTGCATACTCTTTAGGAAAGGCACAACGAATACTCCAAAATCTGGATCGGAGTATCGGTTCAGTTTTCGTTCATGGAGCGGTATGGAACACCAATCAGGCTTTGATTGCAAATAGAATTGAGCTTTGGGATGTCCCAAAAGTGACTGCCGAATTACCAAAATCTACCTTCAAAGGTTCACTGATTATCGCTCCGCCATCGGCCATGGGAACACCTTGGATGCGAAGATTTTCACCTTATCGAACAGGGATTTGTTCGGGTTGGATGGCAGTGAGAGGAACACGAAGAAGAAGAGCTGCAGACCGGGGTTTTGTTCTTTCCGATCATGCCGACTGGGAGGGTTTGGTAGCTGCGATTACGGCCACTGAAGCTGAGAAAGTTTATCTCACTCATGGTAATACTGCTTCATTCGGGAAGTTTCTTCAAGAGGAGCGAGGGATTGATGCAGTAGAACTGAAGACACTTTTTGGAGAGGAAGAAGAGTCTTGATGATGCTAGGTTTCAGGTATCAGTTTATAAAATTATGAGAAAGCAGATAAATTAGCCAGCTAAAAAAACTAGCGTTTTGAAAGGGTGATTTTTTAATGTTTACTAATCTGCAAGTCTAGTATTCACAATAAATACTCCAGGAAATGGTATTCCAAGTGTATTGCAAATGCGGAGCTCCTCATCTTTGACTTTCCTAAATTCGATGATTAAGATATTCCCAGTGATATTGAATGAGTTGTCAAGGTTAATTGCACTATAGGTTAAGGTTTCCATATCGGTTTGCTTCTTTACTTGGTCTTCTTTGTCGAGGAATCGAATGACAGGAAGATAACAAGCCAAATCTCTAGTGTCTTCAACAACAACTCTAAATTCATTTTTGATGATTGGCTCCTCCTTCTCACATGAGGAGGCTATTAAAAAAATCAGTAAGAATATAGTTCTTATTCTCATATTGATTTGATACGACTTGTTCGCTTGAATGTTTTTAGAATATCTGAAAAAAAGGGATTCGATTTTTTTTACACTACTTAATCACTTAGAGTTAAACCATAAGATAATCTAAAAAAAACCTTAAGATTTAGTAATTAATAGGTTTAAAGCTTTGGTTGATTTTTCTTAAAGAAGATGTATTTGGCTTCGGATTCGCTCCACTATAAGGGTATTGATCCGTTTGTTGTAAAGACTGGTCTGGGAGCTATATTCTTCCAACTCCTCAATGGTAAACATCCCGAGTGTAAGCCCCAGTACTTTATTTTTCAACGCTAGATTTTTCTGCAAGCTGTTTTCGATGAAAAGGGCTTTTTTCTCAGGGTTCAGGGAGTAAAAGCTGTTCTTAGACTCAATGATATGATTTTTGAAAATTCTAAGCAATAGCTCATTTTGAAGTTTTAAAACTGGACGAAGTGTTTGAGTTTGAAATCTTTCTTCACGTGTGCTGTTTTCCAACTCTTTTGTTTCAATAATTGGTCTTAAATCTAATTTGCTTGTCATGTATGGATGTATTTAGCTTTTGCTCCTCGGATAGTAAAGTGAGGTAATAGGGATTTGAGTCCCTAGGTTTATGGCTCACAGCTTTGGCACTTGATTAATGGTTCTGTTAGTACACCACCCAAGGTTAGTGGATATAGATCCAGACCATTAGTAGAGAAACAGGATTGCACGTCTAAAGTTTCCGAAGGCTCAATAGCCTCTTTTGATTGTCGTAAGCTTTTGAATTTTAAAATCTAAAAAATCAGTCTTTTCGGTGGTAAGGTTCAATAATAATGCGTTCACCGCTCTTCCATAATCCGCGCCTGAAGGTCGGTAAAGGTCTTCTGTCTAGGAAATCAAAGAAAATAATGCTAACGGCATAATCAAGAATAACCATATTCAATGTTTTGGTGTGATCCCAAACACCTTACATATTATCAGGGCTAATAGGAGCAGGAACTATATTTACAACAGGGTTAATACTTTTCAAATAGGTGAAGACCGCATGAATATCTTCATCTTTCATATCAATAAAACTCTGCCAAGGCATCGGAGGCAATAACATTCGGCCATTCTCCAATCCTTTAAATTTTCCTTGTGTTAGAGCTATTTTAAATTGGGCTTCTGTCCAATTTCCAATGCCTGTTTCATCAGGAGTAAGATTTCCGGCAAATGAAACACCCCAAGGTCCAGCTCCAGCGGTCAGGTCAGGATAGAACATCGAAAAGCCCTCTTTAATTAATGGACTGTCAAATTTTATGATTGGTCGGTCAGAGGGGTAGCCAGACAATGTTAATTCCGGAATTATTTCAGGCCCCATTTCTCCCATCCTTTTTGGCGAATGGCAGTCATTACATCCCAGGATGGCTACCAGATATTTTCCCTGGCTAATTACATCTACTTCAGATGCTACATGAATTTGCGCATCTTCACCATTACCTAGATTAGTCTCTTGGCTACAGGATAGCATAAATAGAGAAAAAGATGCGGCTATCGTGATACTTGAAAAATGATTTTTAATTGACATTTTATAAAAATTTAAATCAGTACAAACCGTAAATAGGCTCAAATTTGTGAGTATTTCTAATCAAAACTTAATTATAATATTAATTCTCAAAGTCTTTGAGGAAAAAAATAGATTGAAATTACTTTTCAAAATAAGGGTTGGCTTTGAATGTGGGGGGTTGTATTAATTCGGTTAAGTATGACGAGTAATGATTTTATTCAGGTATGATGATTTCAAATTTTGCTCCTTTGTTCGGTCCATCACTTTTTCCTTTGAGACTACCTGAGTGTCGCTCGACTATCCTTCGGCTGAGATACAAACCTATTCCGGTAGACTTTTCTCCTGCAGTTCCGATTTGACCGTATTTCGTAAATCGCTGGAAGTATTTTTCACTACTCGATTGATAAAACCCAATACCTTGATCTTCAATTTTTATATAGACCAAGTTGTTGAGGACTTTAACCGATAGGATTACTTTGCCGTTTGGAAATGAGAATTTAAAAGCATTATGTAGCAGGTTTTGGATAACCTGAGCAAATAGAATTTCCGCTATTCTCACCAGAAAATTTTCAGGGATATCCAATTGAATCTCAAGGGTTTTCTTGGTGATAATGGGTTGAAGGGTATTGATTGATTTTTGAAAAAGTTTCCTCAGCTGGACATTTTCTTTCTTATCCTCCGTGATTTCCAGCTGTTCTTGCTTGAGTTGTTCAAGAATAAAGTCTAGTAAGGCTAGCTGACTTTCATTCTCCTTCTGAATCATAGCGATATATTCTTGAGCCTCCTCTGTTTGGGGATTTAATTTGAGCAATTCAGCCAGACCATGGGTTCGGGTGATTGGAGACCGTAGATCGTGGGAAATCAAGGTGACCATATCTTCTTTCGCTCGGACAAATTCGTCCATACTCATCAGGACTGTTTGTACTTTTTGCATGAGAATTCCAGCTTCATCCTTGAAAGTGACGGGTAAATTGGGGAGTGTCCTTGTTTTAATATAGGCTTCGAGGGCATTTTTACTCAAAGTCAAAGGTTCTAAAAGCCGATTGAGAACAAATAACGTGACAGCCGTAGAAATTAAAGTAAAAACTAAAACCAAGATAATGATGCTTCCCTGACTTATAGGTGAGCCATCACCCAAAACAATATAAATTATGGTACAAATAAGCGGGATATGAATGCCAAGGAAAGCAATAAATAAGAATTTGTGGGAATACTTTTTAAGTAAATACAGCCTAGAAAGTGTCTGATAAATTTTCATGAGATGTGTCAGGTAATTATTAAAAAAAACCTAACGATTTGGTTTAGGTTGTCATATAAGTATATCAAAGCAAGGGCTTGAAAAAGCAAGAAATCTTCCCAAAGATTGAGCTATAAATCCAATGAAAAATTCACAAAACAAATTAAAGCCTCCTTTTTTTACACTTACGAAAAATCCGATTACACTGGATTCTTTACCAGATTTTTTATAAGGTTTGGAAAAACCCTTTTTCCTTTCAGGAGAGGTGTTTGTCCCAATTCTGGAGAAAAATTCGTTTTGAGTAGAACTTGATTGTTTATCCTAGATGGTCAATAAATAAAATCTTCCCAATAGCCAGCAATAAGTTCTGTAATGAGAGGGCAACTTCAAATTCCAGATAATAAAAAAGCGCTAGTAATTTTTTTTAGTAAGTGGCCTGCAAGAACAACTTTAGTGAGAAGGACAGAAACTACGCTTTGGCAAAGATTCTACTTTCAATAATATGCACTAGAAGATAACACCTGAATATTCTTGTGCTTAAACAAGAATCCTACTTCTATTCGAGACCGATAGATGATGGGAGCAAGTTCTTCTCATTTTCCGTTATCGAAGTACTTTCGTGTATTCCTTCAAGCGCGTCCATATATTTATAAGCAGAACCGGTATTCAAAAGGAGGATTTTTTCTTCGCCATTTATTAATCCTGTGTTTTTCATCTGGATCATTGCCTGCCAAGTAGCGGCTCCTTCTGGACTTAAAAGAAGTCCTTCTTTTTTCGCTAATTCCAACGTGCTTTTTATTATATCTTCTTCAGTCACGGCTATAGCTGATCCTTTTGACTCTTTGATCACTTTCATCATCAAGTCGTGACCAAATGAATTGGGGACTGCTAGCCCATAAGCGATTGAGGACTTTGCTTCGGTGTACTCATTCGGAATTCCAAGAAGGTCATCATTGGCTTTTACTACCGGTTGACAATTTGCAGACTGCACGGCCACCATTTTTGGCAGTGCACCTTCAATCCAGCCCATTTCTTTCATTTCTTTAAAAGCTTTCCATATCCCAATCAAGCCTGTTCCACCACCTGCAGGATAAATAATCACATCAGGCAATTGCCAATCAAATTGCTCTGCAATTTCATAGCCCATCGTTTTCTTTCCTTCCAGTCGGTACGGCTCCTTCATGGTAGAAACGTCAAAATCGTCAGCCGTCTTTTTTATTTCTCTGACTTTTGCGCCACAGTCATTAATCAAACCGTCTATTAATATGACTTCCGCACCAAATGAAATGCACTCAGTCCTGAATATTGATGGGGTGATGGATGGCATTACAACGGTAGCCTTGATTCCGGCTTTAGCACAATAAGCACTCATGGCTCCACCGGCATTTCCAGCCGTTGGGATGATGCATTTTGTCACACCTAGTTCAATAGCTTTTGAAATAGCGGCACTTTGGCCCCTTGCTTTAAACGAGCCCGTCGGGTTCATGCCTTCATCTTTAAGATATACGTTAGTAAATCCGTATGCGGAGGCTGTCTTTTCTAATCTTATAATAGGAGTAAATCCTTCATTCAAGGAAACAATATTTTTATCCTCCAGCACTGGGAGAAACTCCCTATATCGCCACATATTCAATGGTCGATTCTTTAAAATTGATTTTTTTGGAGCTCTGGATAAGTCATATTTTGCCAGTAAGGGCTGGTTGCAACAGCTGGCGAAAGTCTGAAGCACGTGATGATCGTATGTTTTGCCACAATTGGAGCATTCTAATTTCACAAATAGTGATTGAGCGCTTTGAAGGTTTTCCATAGCTCAAAGGTAATTGTCTATATAAATTTTATATATACCATTACTTGATAGGCTATAATCACTGGTTATACCGACTTAAGGGCAAATCTCAGGAATTGCTTGGTCAATCCAACTTCCTCCGAGCCCTTTCGCTGGATAAAATAGAAATTTCGTTCTACTGAAAGTCCGGTGATATTCAATTCCACTAATTCTTTGTGCGCTAATTCCTTTACTATTGATTTCTTGGGAAGGAAGCCAATACAAGAGTCTGCGAGTAAAAAATTCTTCAAAGCTTCAGTTCCGCCTAATCGGACTTTCACATTGAGGTCTTCTATTTGAATATTCAGGTTCTTCAACGCATGGGTAAGTGCCAATAAGGTTCCCGATCCAAATTCCCGCAACGCCACTGGATATTGGACAAGATCCTTAACGTCAATAGTTTTAGACTTGGCTATCTCACTCGTCGTGGCACAGACCGCAACGATTTCATCCGTCATGAAATCGGTATACGATATGGTGGTTCTTTTTTGAAATACTTCCACAATCCCGATGTCGATTTCATTTTGGAGTAATGCGTTTGTTATATTTTCAGAGTTTCGATTTACCAAATGAATTTCAATTCCGGAGTGCTGTTGGTGAAATGCAGAAAGAATTTTTGGAATAATATACAGCGCTACGGTGGTGCTGGCACCAATGATTAGTCTTCCTTTTACATTTTCAGCATCTTCTAAGGTGCTCAAATCAAATTCAATTTGGCGCTGAATCTTTACAGCTTCCTCCAAATGGCGATACAAAATATCACCTGCAAGAGTCAATGAAATGGTATTTCCTTTTCTGTGGAATAATGCATTCTCGTAGCGCGATTCGAGCATTTTGATATGATTGCTAATTGCGGGCTGACTGATAAATAGTGTCTGGGCTGCTTTTGAAAAGCTCAGCTCTTTGGCAACTTCAATAAATACGGAATGACTGGTAGAAAGCATTCTTCAAAGTTAAGTCATGAAGGACTATTAAAAATTCAGATTTTTGAGATGATGAATTCCATTTCCAACAAATAGAAATTGCAGATAAGTACGCTAAGCCTAATTTCAACAGGACGTTCGTAAAACCAGTTTGATTGGACTCTTTAGGTGATAATTTCGGTTCTACCCTGAATTTAATGAAGTAGCAAGTTTGGCTTTATAATTATCTTATACAGAAAAATGTAGGATATCTATTTTACTAAAGTTTCATTAATACGGCGAAGATTCAACGTTTTGAGCACTTCAATCCATTTTCTATAGGTTTATCCTTGTCACTTTTTGGCGGCCAAAAAGTAACCAAAAAACCCTGTGCCTCGGTCTTTTCTTTCCGCTGGAGGCTTTTTTCATTGATTTGAGTTGAGGAGACAGCGGAATTTTGTGCCGCCTTTCCCACCTAAAAATGACTGGATCTCCCTCGTACCTCGGGAGCTAAGTCATTTTCTTTACGGCGTGCAAAGCAGCCCAAAACCGAAAATCCCGCAAGTCTCAGCCATCCGGACGCTATCCTCCAGAGATTCTTGCCATCAAATAATCAAGTATGGTTTCCATTAAATTCGTGGTAGTACCATAATTTCTCAGCTACTACCGTACAAGTGCAGTCAAAATTGAATGACTATACCTACGCTGAGATATTAGAACTACCTGGAGGCGGAGCTATTGTCAGGATATAAAGAATAATAATAAGCGTTGCAATGGCAGTTATTAAAAAAGTAATTTCTGCTCCAAACTGATACCAAATAAGTCCTGCCAATGAACTTGCTAGCATGGTGCAAATGCTCTGGAATCCTGAAAATGTCCCGATCGCAGTGGCTGTATCTTTTTTGGCTGTGATATTTGAAATCCACGCTTTTGAAATCCCTTCCGTCGCAGATGCATAAATTCCATATAGAAAGAACAATCCAAAAAATACATATAGGTTGGTGTTTGCTGACATGCCAAAATAAACAACTGAAAAAAGTAGAAGCCCCATTAAAAAGACCCTTTTCAGTCCCACTTTATCCGCTAAAATTCCAATGGGAAAAGCGAATAGCGCATAAATAAGATTATAAAAAATATAGACGCCGACTACCATGGTGTCCTCAAGTCCTGATTGTTTTGCTTTTAAAAGTAAAAAAACGTCAGAACTATTGAATAGTGTAAAAGCGAGAAGACCAACGATTAATTTTTTGTATTCTGATGGGCTTTCTTTCCAATACTTGAGAAACGAAAAAAATGGTACGGCAACTTTTGGTTTAATTTCAGTTGACTTTTTTGTTTTCAATAAAAACGAAGCCAAAACAGCAAGTAAACCAGGGATAAAGGCTACAAAGAAAAGAGTTTTGTAATCTTCCGGGAAATAATACAAATAAATCAAAGCCAAAGAAGGTCCGATTACTGCTCCCAAAGTGTCCATTGAACGATGAAAGCCAAAAACCTTGCCTTTGGTTTGGGTGGTTGCCTCATCTGAAAGTATGGCATCTCTAGCTCCTGTTCTAATTCCTTTTCCAAAACGGTCAATTGTCCGAGCAAAGAAAATCCAAAGTGGATAAATAAAAATTGCCATCATTGGTTTTGAAATAGCGCTAAATGCATAGCCAATTTGAACAAATGGGACTCGCTTGCCCGAAGAGTCTGAAAGCTTGCCGAAGTACCCTTTACTTAAACCTGCTGTTGCTTCTGCGACTCCTTCCAGGATTCCAATAAGCACAATGGAAAACCCAATTGACTTTAGATAAATCGGCAGGATCGGATACAGCATTTCACTGGCTGTGTCTGTGAACAGACTTACCAATGATAATACCCAAACTGTCCGCGTTATGTATTTCAATCGACTTTAATTTATACCATCCAAGAAGAGTATTTATTTCGTTTTTAGTTTTTTTTCTTAGTTGAAAATGATCTAGTTTTTGGGACTCAATAGCGTTCGCTCAACCGCGACAGAATCTATTTTTTGGCGGGAAAAATAAACCGGGAAATACTGATCATTTGCCCAAGGCTCGAATAAGTTTCTGTAAAAAGGGCTTTCAGGATTTCCGGATTGCCCGGGACCATTTGTGCTTATGGCTTCATCCCAATTTCCTGTATTTATAATTATCCTAAATGAAGCTCCTGAACTTTGTCTGTTGTTTCCGCCGGTTGATCCTGGCGTATTTGCGTTGCCTCCTCTAGGTAATGGACCAAGATCTAATTTGGATTTTATCTCCTCGTTGACAAATTGACTTAGGGCATGTGCCATATAGGTGTGTTTGAATTTCTCCTGACCGTATTGCCACTTGCTCATATCATCACCTAGCGTTTTTTCGAGGTACTCAACTCCCTGATTAAAAGCATCAGCTAGAAATTGATCTCTGCCCTGATCCGGATTTGGTCCAAACCTGCTGTCAGGTACATTGATCCAATCAATGACCTTCTTCAGTTGAATCCTGCCGATTAGATCTCTTCCAGATTCAGGAACAAATCTTGAACTAGCAAGGGTGCTAATCTTATTTTCAAAGGCTACATAAATTGCTGCTTCAATAGAATTTGGTCCCAATGTAAAATCCCATCCGCGGAGTCTGTCCATCGCTTCAGCAGATTTGCCTGTAAGGGGAAGGTCTAGTAGGAAAGGCACAAGAATTCGTGCAGGAATTGAATGATAATCAACTTGTAAGGCTTTCATATCATCCATAGTTAATTTTTTACCTGCGCCAAGTACTTCCTTGAGCCGATCTCCACGAAATGGATCCGCCCAAGAATATCCAACCGCATCCCAATGCTCATAATCGGCTGGTATTACGTTTTGATTGGCCGAAGCGAAGAAGCCTTGTTGAGGATTTAAGGTGTTTGGCTTTTGAATTATTGGCAAAAAACCATCCCATTCATATCTCCCATCTCCTGGGACTGGGACAAGCCCACTGAAATTTCTGCGGATGGCCGCAATTCCAACCGACTGCCAACCAATATTTCCTTTTTTGTCTGCCCAAATCATGTTTTCACCGGGAATATGGCTATAGTTACAGGCTTCACGGAACTCCTCCCAAGTTTTTGCCTGATCCATTCGCAAAGAGGCCAAATACGGTGATCCTCCAGGTTCGAGCCAAGCAGCACGAATGGCATAAGCCTTATTGTGCACCGAATCCACATAGGTGACTGGACCATGACGGGTATAGAATAGTTCTACATTTACCTCAGCTTGATCCTTCACTTTGATCGCCTCGGTAATGACATTCATGTCTTCCCAAGCTCCATTGTATAAGTACTGATTTTTATTCTCTGGATTCAAATCGTATACATACAAGTCTTCACTATCTGTATTGAATACAGTCAGCCCCCATGCACCATATTCATTGTGCCCGATAGAAATTCCCGGAATTTCCGGCTCACCACCGCCAATCACATTCCATCCCGGCGCCACTAAATGGACCATATATCGGAGCGACGGAACGGCAATAGTTCGATGCGGATCATTGGCCATATAGGTATTGCCATCGGCTGTCAGCGCTCCACCTACTACCCAGTTATTACTGCCGATCGCAAGAGGATCTTCCTTTTGTTGGGCTATAGATCCAAGCGCATTTTCCGTTACAGCAGGTCTGTATTCTGGCAGTATATCACTTGGCTCGAACTTAATGGGATCTCGAAAGGCGTTATATAATTCTAAAATATCATCAAATAAAAGTGTCTGATTGATACTTGGATCAAGGGTTATCACTGGGTCTTTTGGGTGAAACCAATATAAGTCCTTGACTTTATCTTCCCCTAATTTCACTACTGCACGTGCTATAGTTAATTCTAGTTCAATGTTGCTCAAAAGACCCTGGTGACGTGATATGACCACATCAGGAGTCCATTTTTCAGGGACTATATTGAGCAGTTTGAATTCTATTGGAAGCTGATCAGGAGTAGCCAAGATTTCATCTATATAGGCATTTACACCTTGAGCATAAGCAGTAATGATGACTTCTCCATCGTCATGATAGTGATTCATTTCTTCTGTCAGATCGCCACGATATTTAAATAGCCTAGTACCAATATCTCGCTTCAATTCATTTTCGCCTAAAATCTCAGCTACGGTACCGGTGGCTTGACGCCTCCAGATTTCGAATTGAAAAAGTCGGTCTTTAGCTGCTGCATACCCCTGTGCAAAAAATAAATCGTGCTGATTTTTGGCATAAATATGATTGACACCCCATTCATCTCTAATTATTTCGACAGGTTCCTGCAGACCAACAATAAATAATTGGTCATCAGCATTGGACTCACAGCCCAGAAGGCTCAGTCCTAGTAAAATAGCCAGAAGAATTCTCATTGATTTATGTTTCATTGGGTTAAGATATTAATACTGAATGAGCTCTAACACGAGTATATGAAGAATGGCATTCCTAAGGGTGATATGACTTAATACACGTTTTTAGCTATCATTTTAATATTCTTGGAGCGTATTGTATTTTTCAAATCTGGATATAAACGATTTTATTTCAGAATAATCGATTCGAGTTTCTCCTCGACTACTTTGCCATTTTTAATTGAAACATAGTAGGAGTTAGAATTTTCATCCATGGAGACTATTTTAAATGGCTTCCCATTTTTAAAAATGATTCCAGCTTTGTTATCCATAGCATATCCGGGTTTGAAGATTCCATTTTCAATATTCTTTTGGTAAAGTGGCCTACGATATTCCTCACTATCATAATGTGGACTATGACTATATGGAAGAAAACCTAGCCCTTCCACTACGCTCAATTCTATGGGTCTGGAGTCTGTAGTTCCATTTTCGAACCAGCATAAAGAACCAGCACTTCCACCTGCTAAAACAATTCCCTTTTCCAATGCCTTTTTGAGAATAGTATCGATTCCCTGGGCTTTCCAAATGGCCATCATATTGAGAGTATTTCCTCCTCCGACTACAATTGCATCCATATTTAGAAGAATTTCCTCGAATGACGTTTTTTGGTTGTAAGAACTGATCCAAACTCGTTGAACAGATGATTCCACTGAAAGGTCATGAACAAGTTCATACCATCTAATAATGCTGTTTTCATTATCTCCTGAGGCAGTTGGCAAGAAGCAAATCTTCGGTCGCTCTTTGCCAGTTAATTTTATGATTTCCTTAATGAATAATTTGTCCGGCCCGCTTCCAAATGGAAAGATGTATTGATCTTGGCAAAACGCATGACCAGCGATTAAAGCAGAAACAATAAATGGAAAAATGAATTTTTTCATCGGTATTTTTTTATGGATGTATAATAACATAAAGTCCAAATTGTAGGCGTATTTTAACTGTTGGGGAGGAATTCTATCCTATTCAGACCTTAATCGTTGATTGCTAAAAGGTAGTTTGAAATTACTTTTTAAAAAAGTAAGTGGCACCCCGATTGATTCTATTGATTAGCCGGTTGGTGCTCCATCTCTAATCCTATGGTAGTCCGAGGTTTGAAGCCTGGCCATTCGTTTTTTACGATGTTTTCTTTGACTTCCAAATAGGCTTTGTAGTCTTGGTTTCCCTTGAGATAAAAGCCCAGAAATGCCGTCACAAAGTGCTGGTTGATATTGTTGATACGACGCATGTCCCATACCGAATCTCCGTATCTCAGATATTCGTCTATGCTCAATCCTGGCTGTAAAGATTCAGCTGGAGCAGGATTCGGAGCGGTATTGTGTCTCGCATCGATATAGGTCAGCAAGTATCGCTCGGAGTTGACCGCTCCTTCATAGATGGCTTTGGTGCCATTTTCATAGCCGGAGATATCGTCTTTGCTTCCTGCCACAAATAGGGAAGGTATTTTGATGCCAGCCAAACCTTCGGCATTCCACACACCGCGCTGCATGCCCCAAGGCGCAAAAGCTACAATAACCTTGATTCTAGAATCGATTGACGCCTCAAATTCAGCATTTCCCATGGTTCGTTTGAGCAAAGCTTTGCTTCCGCCAGCCATAGTACCAAATAATTGAGCAGCCTGAGGGCTATATCCTCCGCCTGCTACATTGACTGCGCCATAGCCGCCCATTGAGTAACCAATCAATGCGGTATTATCGGCGTCAACAAGGTTATTCAAAAAAGAATCTTGCTGCATGCCTAATTTAGCCATTTCGTTTAGGACAAAAAGATCATCCAGCGATCTGTTCAGCAGAGTGCTTTGGAAGCCGCCAGCATCTCTAAAAGTTGCCTCTGTATGATCTATCGCCACGACGACATAGCCTTTGGAAGCAAGATTCTCAGTCAGGTAAGTCATCAAATAGCGGGAACCCGTGTATCCATGGGATACAATGACCAGCGGATAGGTACCTGTAGCGTAGGCAGGTTTTGCATTTCGTGTAGCCCTTCCCAGAAAAGTGAAAGGAGTAAGCGGCCGCGTGGGAGAACCATTCTGTCCCATCACTTCATCGTAAGAAATCAATTCATTTGACCCAGCTTCAGCCGGGTACCACACTTCCACCTTTAGCGGTCTATTGTAGAGTGAATCCCCTCCCTTCCCATAGTTGAGGATGTCCAGTTGATTGGGATTGATAAAATCTAAGGTTTGTACACCGACTGCATACTCGCCGCGAGCTGCCAGTTCCGGTGCATCCGGTAATAAATCTCCATAGACAAAGGGATTGATAGGAGACTGGGCAAAGATGAAGGTTAACGTACTTAAAAAAATGACAACCGAAAGGGTTGATGTGAAGAGGTATTTTTTTATCATTTTGGGGTTAGTTAATATTTGATGTTTCAAGGTAGTAAATCCTTCGATTCAAAGCTTTTTAGATTGAATTTACTCGGGTGTTTTGTCCTGCCTGAACAGGGGCTGTATCCTCAACCACTAAGTTATAATTAAAAATTTTAATTTTTCATAAATTGAAACATGGCTTTAGTTTGATTATTAAAAATCTTCTAACCGAGTTTCGCGGTTACATTCACGATAATAATCAGGACTCGAAGAGCTGGCGGTAATTGAAATTTGTAATCGAGCAGAAAGATTGACAAATTTGGTTTATCCAAATAAAAAAAGTTTTTATAATTCAGCATTTATTACTCGCCGTCTATAAGGCCAAACTATTCTATGTATTAATCCTATTTTTTCTACATCGTTTGTAAATGAATTTAATTGCAAAGATCTTAACATAAATGGAGGTCTTCTTGGTTTTCCAAAAGATATTAATGCGATATTGGAACTTGAGGCAATTGCAATACCTGCCTCGATACAAGTGTTTAGATTGTCGTTAGATACATCTGCTATTGTAAGAAATGAATTAGTTATTGATGTAATGATTGATTTTTGTATTGGTTCTTTTATAATATCTGTTCCTACTATCGTTTCCATACCCGTAACTCTTTCAATTAAAGTCCTAAAATTACTAGTTGCTCTTTTTGCTTCATTTTCTAAATCCATTGCACAAAATATATATTGTGGTGAATAAGGCTTTTTCCAATCATAATATAAATTTTCTAACTCTTCTTTAATATTATTATTTACCAAACTCGAATCCGTATCCATTTGTAACCAATCTATTTTATGTTCATCTGAAAGTGTAATTCTAGGATCAGCAATTACTAAAACTGGAATTCCAATTTGATATGCTAAATCAATTTCTTCTAAAAAATATTTATATGGTTTTTGACCTCTCTTAGCTATAATTTCTTCTCTGAAAGGGATTATGCTAATGAAAGCCCCACAACTTGATATTATTCGCTCAATTCTATTTCCCTCACCAAAATGATCTTGATCTTCCGAGTCGCCGATTAGTCTAGCTCCAAGGTTCACCAATTCTCTCATTATTGCTAAAGCATTAATATTATCACTATCTCTCCAAGAGCAACTTACATAAATGTCTTTTGAATTCTTTGGATTAGGTCTATTTTCACCTGGATAGAATGATTTAATAATTGAAGTCGCATTTTCAGCTGACAAGGTTTTTGATTGAATATCAATCCAAGTGATGCCCCTCATAAATTCATCAACGTTTGCACCATCGACACGCAATGCTACTACTCGAAAATCCGGATTATTAGCTTTCTCATCCATTGCTGAATTATATTCTGCCTTTACCCATCCCTTTTGCATTGCCACATCAGTTGCGACTAATAATACTCCTTTACACCTTTGAATAGCTTTTTGGAGATCTGAAGCTAACAAAGAACCTCCGCTTAACTCTCTTGCGTCGTACCAAACATTAAAACCCACGAATTCGGTTAGCCAATTGTCTAGGTAATCAACAAAATCTTTATCATTATGGGCATGACTCAGAAAAATATCAAAATCACGTTTGTTGACGTTTTTATTCATTTATAAAAATGGTTTTGTGTTTAATAAATCAATTTGTGCTAATAGATTTAAAATTTGGTTTCCAAAAACGAAATTTAGTACTAAGAAATACTGCTCTTTTCCGGTTTGAATGCGTTTAATGCATAAGGTAGTATGTAATTGCTTTTAAAAAAAATAGGAAAATTCTGATTGTGATAGATTTTTTTTTGGATTAGGAATTAGTAACATATGTAATACCTGAAATTCGATTTTCTTCTCAGTTTCCAATATCTTGACAGAAGAAACCCCAATTCCCCATAATCAGAACTCCGCTTTACCTTCTCTTTTTTGGATTACTTTTCTCTTGCAGTTAGCCAAAAGCAAAGAAGCCCGAAACTTATTTTAATTCTGTTTCGGGAGCTCATCCGATTGACTCCATGAGTTTGACACTGATTTATGAGCATATGCTGGTAGACTTCATCGGTGTGGATTCGGTCTCTCCTGATCGTTTTGATCGCGATTCGGTGATTGCTAAAGTCCTCCCTTACCTTCTTGGAGTTGAGAAGATTCGGAGTTAAAACGATACTGGATTCTGCCTTATATAATACAATTGCCACTGCGTGGCTGCCAATTCACAATATCTGCAGAGGGATACTGGTGCGGTGCTTTTGATCCTGCACGCTGAATGAAAAATAGAGCAAAGTGATGAAGACTAGTCAGATTCTAAATGAACCTATATTTCATTCGTTAATTCAAAACTGAATCATTTTCGGTAAAATAAGTCTGTAATTATCAATGAGATCTTTTGAAAACGGTAGAGTACTTGGACTGAATCTCAAGCATTTTCGCTGCATATCTTATGCCTAGCGCGTGGTAAGAATCGGAATCAAAATGAGTGCTGTCTCCTTTGTGGTTTAATCCCTCAGCAGTGACTAATTCTATGCAATCGTTAGTACTTGCGATTTGATGAAGAACTCCATTGATTTCTTTGGCATATGATGCTTTAGGGTAGAAAAAATACCCAATTTCTCCCATGACCACTGGAATAGATTCTATCCCCAAATCTTTTTTAAGAGAACCTAACATGGCTTCAAACTTTCCTGTGTACTCATTTACACCATTTTCAGTCTTCGAGTCAGATTCTCCCTGATGCCACAGAATTCCTTTCAAAGTACCAGCTTCCATAGCTTTTTTGGTTCTTCGGATCATGTCATCGTATGGATATGTATTTGTTTGCTCGAAAAGTGAGTCTGCAAACCAGTGGTTAATCGAGCTGCCACCCACTGCCGTGGGAATAAGTCCGATTCTAATGTCAGTATTTCCGTTAGCCATCACTTTCCCAAAAGTTAGACCTAAGCCAGCTCCTGCGGCTGATTTATCAAAGTGAATAGGATCTTTGGCGGCAACCCAATTCATAGCCGTGTCCAGCATTAATACTCTTGGATGCGTAAGCGTATCTAGGGATTCTATTTTGCCTCTTCCAGCCATATTGGATTGCCCCATGAGCAAATAGAGGTGGAAGTTCTCTTTTGATGTTATATTATCTGAGGCTTTTGCAGCTATATTTTTGCGACTGGAACAACCTGAAATTAGTATGCTAAGTAATAGTAGTGCGAGGTGATACGCTTTCATGCTGTGAGGGGTTGGGCGGGTCAAATTACTAAATGTATATCATTAATCCACTGGGCGCTACTATTAGGTTCTAGTTCGGAGTTTTAAGATATGCGTCGGCCCTGTTGCACTTTGGCGTCCTACGATTTATAGCTTGGGGTTGCAACCGCTGGTTACAAAATGAGCCAAGCCTAAGGCGTCTTGCTAAAGTCAAAATGAAGCAAAGAATAGAACCCAAGTAGGGGTCATATCTACAACCTATTAAATACTATTTGAAATTCTCCAAAATCCCTTTGGTAATTAGTGCATGTCCTTTTTCATTCGGATGATTTCCTTGAGACAATAAAGAAAGAAGATCGCCTCCAGAGATCACCTTATTTTTGAACAAGGCGTAGCTATCGGCAAGGCTGAACTCGTATTTTTCTGATAAGGCACGAATTTGATTTGCATGCTGATCTAAAATGGTATCATCCTCTTTTAAATCTAATTCCTGATCGGGTAAAGGAGTTTAAAGAATGATTTTTATATCCGCTTTCAAGGTCATCTGGATCATTGATTCCCATCCGACTTTTCGCTGTCAATTTCAAGTCTTCTGTCATTCAAGGCATAGTCGATAAGGAGCACATCAGCTTTGTGAATTAGGACATCCGATTCGAATCGTTGGGCTCCGCTTTTAAGGTCTTCGCCACCAATCGAAGTATTGATGATGTTAATCACAGCGTATGGATATTGAGCCTTTAGCTCCTGCAATACTAAGTATGGATAGGATTCGAGGGTATTTACAATTGGAGTTTTGAAATAACCAGCAGGTACAGAGTGACCATGAAAAACTAAATTGATTGTCCTGTTTTCAGGCCATTTTTTCTGAAGTTCGATTTTCAGATCATTGAGATAATCCGTTGTATTCTCCTTAGGTTGAAATGCAAAAAGAACAAAATAAACTAGGAATAAGTGGAGCAACTTCATTTCAAGATAGGATAGAGTCGATTATTATAATGGTAATTTTGCAATCTTATGTCGGAGGCATTATTATCCAGGCTTCGATTTTTGCTTTCTTGAGTTTTCAATAAAAGTTGGTACTTTGAAAATGTAAAATCATTGGTGATCGAAAGGCCGTCAGCCCATTTACTTTTTTGATATCTCTGTCCTAACACATTCTAAATTTAAAACCTTTATGGTCCTACTTCTTATTCTTATCGGAATCACCTTGCTACTTGGGGTAATTCTAGTTAGTATTTTCAACAAATTTGTAAAAAACAAAAACACGGTAAAAGATGGCTGGAGTAATATAGATGTGGCGCTGAAGCGACGCTATGACCTGATTCCTAATCTTGTCGAAACTGTAAAAGGCTATGCAAGTCATGAGAAAGAAACCCTGGAAGCGGTAATCCAAGCTAGAAATGCTGCGATGGCTGTACCATCTGATGACATCAATGCACAGATCCAAGCAGAGAATCAGCTCCAAAAAACACTTAGGAGCATCTTTGCATTAAGCGAAGCATATCCCGATCTGAAAGCCAATACTAACTTTCTTCAACTTCAGGACAAGCTGAATGAAATAGAAGAAAATCTTGAGCGGGCAAGACGCTACTACAATGGGACTGTTCGAGAAAACAATACGTATGGGGAAAGTTTCCCTGCGGTACTAGTTGCAGGGATGTTCAATTACCAGCATTTTGACTATTTCGAAGCTGAGCCAGAAAGTCGTGAAAATGTTAAAGTGAGTTTTTCTTAATTGGAGGTCAAAAGCCTTAAGGTATTGATTGAGGATTGTAGGCATATAGATATAGGTATGAAAAAAATTACTTTTTTAGTTCTGTTATTTTTTGTGCAGCTAGCTGGCTATGCGCAAGATTTCACAGTCACTTCCTATTCAGTAGACGTTACGATCCATGAGGAAGGTTACTTTGATGTAATTGAGAAATACAAGCTCACTTTTGAAGTTCCAAAACACGGGATCTTTCGAAGTATTCAAACTTCCTATGATTTGTTGAATGAAGAAAGCAAGCAAGAAACCCGTAAGATCAAACTGAGCAACATTGATGTTCCAGCCTATAAGTTTGATGCTCCTTCAGCATTTGGGCAGAAAATGTCCAATAATCTGCAGATCAAAATCGGGGACGCTGATATTACTTTGGAAGGTGAGCAGCAGTACGAAATCAGGTATAGAGTTGAGAATGCTTTTCTCCATGAGAAAGAGGCGATACAATTCTATTGGAATATCAAGCCAAGTGACTGGAATGCGCCTTTCAATAAAATTGATTTCAAAGTTCATTTGCCAAATGGAGTTACGTTGGATGAGGGAGATTACTTTGTGTATTCTGGAACGATAGGCTCAACTGTACCCTCCTTAGATTTCCTTACGACTTATTCCAACGGTACTTTTTCGGGTCTCAGCAAAGCTGATGTAGTTTCTTCTGGCGGTGAAGCGGTGACAGTGCTTTTGAAATTGCCCTTGGGAAGTGTCAAAGAAATCAAACCTTTTTGGCCGTTCTGGACAAATTATGGATGGGTAATCATTTTGACCTTAGTTTATATTGCATTTCATGCGATCTGGAAAAAGCATGGAAAAGATGATCATGTCACCACTACGACAAGTTACTATCCGCCAAAAGGTATGGATCCGGCCATGGTGGGTTACTTGATTGATGATTCTGGTGATACGGCAGATTTGATATCCCTCATTCCTTTCTGGGCTTCCAATGGCTACCTAACTATTGAGGAGATAGATGAGGAAGGTTGGTTTGCCAAGGATGACACTCGGCTCACCAAATTGAAAGAAATTGAAGCAGATGCTCCTTTATATCAACGTCAGCTTTTCGATGGACTATTTGCCAGCACAACTGAAGTGTTAATTAGTAGCCTTAAGGAGAAATTTTATACCACGATGGGTACAGCTAGCGGAAGTCTAAAAGTCGCAGCGCAGATTTACTATGTGAATAAATCTCGCAGAATTAAGAATTTCACAATTGTCGGATTAGTAATTCTGATTTTAATTCTTACGCCATTATTTCTGTTTTATTGGGGAATAATAGCCGCAATCGCTGTTGCGGTTTCCCTCCTTTTCTTGATGATCATGAGTCAGTTTTTGATTAAAAAGAATAAAGAAGGAACGGCAATCTTATCTGAACTCAAAGGTTTCAAACAGTTTATCAAAGTTGCGGAGGAGAACAAACTCAAAATGCTACTCAAGGAGGATCCTTCCTATTTCGAGTCCACTATGAGCTATGCCTTGGCTTTTGGAATGTTTGACAAATGGGCAAAGAAATTCGATGCGTTGAATGTAGCGCCACCAACTTGGTATTATTCTTCTACAGGTAGACTGATGACCATGAATCATTTTTCCAAATCCTTCAATAATTCGATCAAGTCCACCCAAGCCACTATGGTGAGTTCTCCTTCCAGTTCTGGAGGTTCGGTTGGAGGAGGGTCATCCGGCGGTGGATTTGGCGGTGGCGGTGGCGGAAGCTGGTAGATCATCAATAGAAAACCTAAACTCCAATCTTATGAAAAAAGCATCATTCCTAGCAGTCGCATTCTTTGTCATTTCCTCAATAGTAAATGGACAATCTTTAGATGACAAGTACTTGAGTAATGTCAAGACGCTGGATAGTACACTAGAAACATTATATGGAGTGATTTCGGGAGAGAAAGGCAAAGCAAGAGACTGGGACTTATTCAAATATTTATTCCATCCAGATGCCAAGTTGATTCCCTCCGGTAAAAACCAAGCTGGCGTAATCGGAGCTACCTTTTTGACACCAGAAGCGTATATTTCCAGAGCTGGAAAAATGTTGGTTGACACCGGATTCTTTGAGAAAGAAAGCCATAGAACAGTGGATACCTTTGGTAATATCACACAGGTATTCAGTACCTATAATTCCTATAATAATGAGTCAATGGATACCCCTTTTGCTAGAGGGATTAACAGTATTCAATTGCTGAACGATGGCAAAAGATGGTGGATAATTAATATCTACTGGATGCAGGAATCAGAAGAGAATCCAATTCCTGAGAAGTATTTGCCGAAGAATTAAGCTCAAAAAGCTTTCAGGTTTGGCTAAGATTAGCTGAAGTGAGCTTTTGGAAATGAAAATGACTAATTGCCTAAATTAATTGAGCCGACGAGAGAGTAAGATATATTACAACTGAAACTGAATCAATTCCGCTTTGACCGCAGCTTTGGCTTTCCCTATTTTATTCAAAGTTTCGACATCATCTGCTGGCACCAAATCCTCGACAGTATCCAGTGACTTTTCATAATAATCTATCCAAGTATCCAAGATGAGTTGCTCATCTTCTTTAGATCCTCCCGCTGCAATGGCCTTTTTGCTAAGCTCGATCTCTAACATAAGTCGCTTTGAAGCTTTTTCAAGAAGCATTTCAATCATTTGCTCGGCAGTCTCTCCCTTTGCATTCAGCAGCGTATAAGCACTCACCAATGCTCCTGTGGCTACATTTTTCAATGTTTCTTGTGAGACTTTATCTAGTCGGTCATTATCGGTATGGTAAAACTGATCCGTGAAATGCCAAAGCAAAAGTCCCGGAATATTCGCATTCAAAAATGGCGTATGATCAGATCCCCCTTCAAAAGGATTGGTTTCTACCACCCAGCTCGCAAATTTTCCTTGATTCTGAAATACAGTTAAGATAAAGTCATTTAAGTAATGAGGTTTCATTTCCTCAACACTCATTACACTGCCACCCCATTCGGTATGCTTGTCATCTCCACGCGTCCAAATCGCACTTGGGTCAGGCATCTTTTCGATGAGGAAAGTTCCTCCGGTCACGTCAGTATTTTCTCCCACCATGTCTAGCGAAATGCCCCATTTGATGGTTGCTTCCCGCTTTTCCTTGTCTTGGATATAGCGTCTTGTCGATATGATCTCATCCCCCCAAAGGAAAGTGAGTGTTCGATCTAGCTCTAATTTTCCATTTTGGATTAAATCAGCTGTCAACGTTGCCATTTCCAATTGAGCTCCAACTCCCGTCGCATTATCGTTGGCGCCAGGTTCTTGGATATGAGCAGAGAAAACCAGACTCTCCATGGGTAATTCACTTCCTTTTACATTAGCTACGATCGTAAGTTCTTCGGATTCATAGATTTTGGTTTCGATCTTTACGGTGACTTCAACCTTGTCTTTTGTGAGAGCGGCTTTGAGCCTTTCTTTCGTGGCAAAAGACAGGGCAATCGCCCAATTCGTTTTTCCTTCCTCGTATTTCAGACTTCGAAATTGGATGGAGGTTTGGTTCTTTTCTGGCTGCAAATAGTCAGGATTATCATAGGTCATTATTCCTAGCGCTCCTTTTTCAGATACAGCAGATTGAAGATTTCTGTAAGAGAGGACATCGGAGAAAACAATTTTTCCTTTGAAATTCGCTGTCTTCAGATCTTCTTTGGAAGCGATGTAAACCAACTCAGCCTTAATTCCTTCGCTCGGGGTGGAGGAAGAATTGAGGTAAATCATATGACTGTTTGTGGAAAAATCCAAAAGCGGCTTTTCTTCTCCTGAAATAGTCAAACTCGCATCTACCGGTTCCCAAGTTGGCCGATCCATCCTTCGCTTCTCTATCCGGTAAGTAAATCTGGAATTTAGATTAGCCTTTTCTTCTAAGATATAGCCCGCCTTTTCGAGCTTTTCAGCAATACGAAAAATTGTCTCATTAAAGCCCGTGTTTCCAGCCACTCGCCAGTATTTCTCCACAAAAGCCACGGTCTCGTAAGCTAGGTCTCCTTTGTAGTTTGGCCTTACCAAATCAAAGTAGGGATTGATCGTTTGATCTAGGGAGCTTTGGGCAAAAGAAAAGCAGCTCAGAAAAAGAGCTACTAGAGTAAGGACGGCTTTGGTTTTCATATAGAAACTAATCTATCAAGTTAGAATTTCAACGCTAGATACACCTTTGGTTATTTCTTTCCCAAGTTAAATCTCACTTTATAATTTAGATTTATGTACCAGGGCATATATTCGTGAGTGCCAAATGCAGAAATGCTAGCTGCATTTTTTATATTCGGATTTTTAGTTTTCCACTCAGCTTCTAATTCGATCATCAAGCCTAAACGTTGGTATTTGTTGCCAAAGTAGGTATAGGTAGGTTCCATATTGAAGAAATTGGTATTGGTAGCATATGCATCGCCACCCAATTGTAAGGAAGGTCCCATAGCCAAAGATAGTTTAAAACCTGATTCTCGTTGAATGATATCATATTTCAATGACGGTGTAACAAAAATCCCAGAGGATTGATCTCTACCGAACTCATTTTGAGGTTGACTTCGGGTACTGCCTAGGGATTGGTATAATGTGAGATTTGTGTTGAAGGAGGTTCTTTTTCCAAGGCGAATATTAATCTCATTAGAGAAATTGACTCCCCATAAACCGACGTTTCCATCGTAAGATCCACCAGCACCTACTGAATACTGTAATTTTGGTTTAACCTGTGCAAAAGAGGATGCCTGAATAAAAGTTAGCAGGAAAATAATAAGGAATGGTAGAGTTGTTTTCATCTTGAAAGGGGTTTAGATTTTGTTTTAGCAATGATCCGCTAATTACTTTTTAAAAAAAACCTCTTTAGTTTAAATTAACTAAAAAATTGTTAATTCTTAATCGACGAACTAGTCAAAGTATAAGTTTCTTTCAAAAAAATCTTCGAATGCTTAAAGGTGAGCTTTGACAGCTCTTAACTTTCCAATCCAAATCTTCCAATTTTTAAATTTCCCAATCTCTTTAAGCCAAACATTCTTCGGTTATTTTTCCAGATCATTTCGGCAATTTCCCTGACCTGATTACCTTTGCGCATGGCAGAACAAATCTTGATCCTCGATTTCGGTTCTCAGTACACCCAACTCATCGCTAGAAGAGTCCGAGAACTGAATGTTTATTGCGAAATCCACCCCTATAATAAAGTTCCAGAAATCACTTCCGATATCAAAGGAGTAATCCTTTCAGGTTCCCCTTGCTCTGTTCGTGATGCAGGTTCTCCGGATTTGGACTTGGATGTTTTTCGAGGAAAGCTCCCACTTTTAGGCGTTTGCTACGGTTCTCAGTTGCTAGCGCAAAAATATGGAGGAGAAGTATTGCCATCTGAAATTCGTGAGTACGGCCGTGCTAACCTTTCCCATATTGATACGCATTACGACTTGTTGAAAGAAATGAGTCACGGTTCTCAAGTGTGGATGTCACATGGAGATACCATCAAGGATTTACCGGATAATTTTGAAGTGATTGCGAGTACTTCGAATGTACGTGTTGCAGCTTTTAAAATAAAAGAAGAAGAAACTTACGGAATACAGTTTCACCCAGAGGTGACGCATTCAAGCGAAGGCAAAAATCTCCTTCGGAACTTTGTGGTTAATATCTGTGGATGCGCTCAGGATTGGACTTCAGACGTATTTATAGATGCTTCAATAGCAGATTTGAAAGCGAAAATTGGAACTGATAAAGTGGTGATGGGTCTTTCTGGAGGGGTAGATTCTTCCGTTGCGGCTACCTTGATCCACCGTGCGATTGGTGACAATTTGATCTGCGTATTTGTTGATAATGGTTTGCTTCGTAAAAATGAATTTGAAGAAGTATTAGATTCCTACAAGCATATGGGCTTGAATGTGATTGGTGTGGATGCAAAGCAGAAATTTTATGATGCACTTGCAGGCGTGACCGATCCAGAAGCGAAGCGAAAAGCAATTGGAAATGCATTTATCGAGGTTTTCGACGAAGAATCAAATAAATTAGAAGGAGTAAAATGGCTGGGACAAGGAACGATCTACCCAGATGTGATCGAATCGATCTCTGTAAAAGGCCCTTCTGCCACGATCAAATCTCACCATAATGTGGGTGGATTGCCGGATTTCATGAAGTTATCTGTAGTGGAGCCATTGAATACATTGTTCAAAGACGAAGTTCGTGAAGTGGGACGTGCGTTGGAGATTGTCGAGAAAATTATCGGGAGACACCCATTCCCAGGTCCGGGGCTTGGAATCCGTATTTTGGGAGATGTCACCGCTGAGAAAGTGAAGACACTTCAGGAAGTGGATTACATTTTTATCCAAGGATTAAAAGATCATGGCCTTTACGATCAGGTTTGGCAGGCAGGAGCGATTTTGCTTCCCATCAATTCGGTTGGTGTAATGGGCGATGAACGTACTTATGAGAAAGTAGTCGCTTTGAGAGCTGTCGGATCAGTGGATGGAATGACTGCAGATTGGATTCATCTACCGTATGAGTTTTTGGGCAAAATGTCCAATGAGATCATTAATCGGGTAAAAGGTGTCAATCGGGTTGTTTATGACATCTCCTCCAAGCCACCTGCTACGATCGAGTGGGAGTAATTGGATGTCGGATTTTCGATTTATGATATAAGAATTAAGATTTTTAGAACCCGGAAAGTGATTTTCGGGTTTTTTCTTTGAGTCAAGTTTTGAATCCATTTGGGTCTGAACTTTGGGTTTGAAAAATATGGGTTAAATTTGTTCTCCCTGAATCGCCTCTTTATTCTAAGTTTATGAGAAAACTGTTTTTTTTAATTCCATTGATTTTTGTTTTTAGCCTAATCAAGGCCCAAAGCCAAGTTCCAGCAGATTACCAGCGCGCAAAAGCGGAGCTTACTGCGAAAAATTATTGGGAAGCAATGCAGCTTTTTAAGGAATTTATAGAGGAGGATCGTTATGGAAATCTTGCAAAGTATGCTCGGTTACACATGGGGGAATCAGCAATCGAGGCAAAGCAGGCAGGACAAGCAATTTCATCATTGCAGCCGATCACATTGGATTCTTGGAGCAAGTCTGAAGAGGCAAAATACTTGCTCGCTCTGGCGTATTTTCAAAATAATCAAAAAGCAGAGGCGCTTCGGATAATCAAAATGATTGATCGTGAAGAGTTGAAAACGCTTTCTGCAAATGTCAGTTATGAATACCTGAGAACTGAAAGCCCGAATTTCATGGTTACAAATCTTCAGGAATTCAAATCAAATCCTGGGTATACAGCTGCAATGAAGGTAGTGCTAGAAGGAAAGACTATCCTCTCAGCAACTGAACGTGCGGCCTACTATGAACTCAAAGGACTGGGAGAGTCGAGTCAAAACAAGGTTGCCAATGATGTCTTGGATATCGCAGTCATTTTGCCATTTACCAATGGATCAAATGCTTCTATTTCCAGCTCGGACTTCGTTTTTGAATTATATCAGGGGATTGAGTTTGCCCGCAAGCAATTAGCAAGTCAAGGTGTTAAAATCAATATGAATACCTTCAACTCCCAGCGTGATTTAGCCCAACTTGATCGATTAATGGCAGATCCTGTCATTGGTAAATCAGATGTAATTATCGGTCCGATTTATCCTGAAGAAAGCGATATGGTGAGTGGTTTTGCGGAACAAGCCAAAATCCCATTTATTCATCCCCTTTCAAATCTTGGAGAGCGATTTGAGGAATCTGATTTCAGTTACTTATTCCGTCCTGCCGTCGCATCTCTTGCCGAGGGAATAATCAAAGGCCTGAAAAGTCAGAAATGGGGCACTCGGGTGGCTATTGGTTATTCAAGTAGCTCTAGAGATGAAAAGCTTGCTGCAATTTTAAATGAAGAATTGCCAAAGGCAGGATTTCAGATAGTAGAGAGCAAGGTGGTGACTAGCTCAAATGTTTCTGGATTTTTGCAAGGTCTCGGTATTCGACGAGGAATGTCAAATTCAAGTCTTAAGACAGATCAGCTAATTCTTCTTACTGATGATCCAGCTATAGCACAACCTATCTTTGGACTGTTAGAGTCAATAACTGCTTCGGTACCTACGCTTGTCCTTGATTCATGGCTTACGTTCAATTTTGCCAATTATGAGATGTTGGAGTTTCCTAATTTCTATTTCATTGGCAATAATGCTGTGAATTTCGACTCAGAGGCCACCGTAAAATTTAAAAAGGATTTTTACGAATCATACAAGATCAATCCAAACATGAACCATTACTTAGGATTTGAACTTGTTAATTGGCTGTCTTCCAATATGTCTTATACGAAAGGATTTGACCTGAGAAGAAATCTAAACCAGAGTCCGTATCAAAAGGGACAACTTACTTGGGGATTTAATTTCCAAAAAAGTAACAATAACCAATACGTTCCTGTTTTCAAATTAGAAGCAGGTGAATTGAAACCATTAAATTAATCCATGATTATTTCTGAAAGCAAGCGCCTTTTCGAGAAGGCTCAACACTTTATTCCAGGTGGAGTGAATTCACCGGTTCGTGCATTTCGTGCCGTTGGAGGGGATCCATTATTTATAAAAAAAGCTGATGGAGCATTTATCTACGATGAAGATGATAACGCTTACATCGAACTAATCAACAGCTGGGGGCCGATGATCCTTGGTCATAATCACCCTTTGATTCGGGAGGCTGTGATCAAAGCAATGGAAAACGGCACTTCATTCGGTGCGCCTACAGCGAGAGAAGTAGAGATCGCTGAGCTCATTGTATCTATGGTTCCATCAGTGGAAAAGGTCAGGATGGTAAATTCCGGCACCGAAGCTACCATGTCTGCCATTCGTGTAGCACGTGGCTACACCGGGCGCGATAAGTTTATCAAAATGGAAGGTCACTATCATGGACATGGAGATTCATTCTTGATTGCAGCAGGATCTGGTGCAATGACAATGGGAAATCCTGATTCACCGGGAGTTACTAAAGGAACAGCGAAAGACACCCTTCTAGCTCCTTACAATAATTTGGATGCTATTGAGAAATTAGTGGCCGCTAACAAAGGAGAGATTGCTGCTTTGATTTTAGAGCCTGTTCCAGGTAATATGGGGCTTTGCTTGCCTATGCCGGGCTATCTTCAAGGTTTGAGAGATATCTGTACACGAGAAGGAATAATTTTGATTTTTGACGAGGTCATGACTGGATTCCGGCTTGCAAAAGGTGGAGCCCAAGAGCTATTTGGGGTGACACCCGATATGACCACTTTAGGTAAAATTATCGGTGGAGGTATGCCGGTAGGAGCCTATGGTGGCAGAAAAGAGATTATGGATTTTGTATCACCAGTTGGGCCAGTATATCAGGGAGGTACACTCTCTGGAAATCCAATTGCGATGGCGGCAGGATTAGGAATGCTTCATTACTTAAATGATCATCCAGAAGTCTATACTCGTCTTAATGAAATTGGGATGCAACTCTCCAGTGGATTTGCTTCAATTAATCAGAAACTCGGGGTAGACTATACGATCAATCAACTGGGAAGCATGTACTCTTTGTTTTTCACATCAGAAAATGTCACAGATTTTGATTCTGCGAAAATGTCTGATACCGCTTTATTTGGAAAATATTTCCAAGCTATGCTTAGAAGAGGGGTATATTTGGGACCAAGTCAGTTTGAGAGTTTGTTTCTTTCCATCGCCCTGACAGATGAAATAATCCAACGGATTTTGAACGCACACGAGGAAAGTATAAAAGAGATATTAGGATAAAAGTGACTATGTCGGTAAAAGTATACGGAATTAAGAATTGCAATACGATGAAGAAAGCTTTTGACTTTCTTCAGGAAAAGGGAGTAGTTTTTGAGTTTTTTGATTACAAAAAGCAAAAGCCAACAGCGGAGTTATTGCAAGGGTTTTTAGGAAAAACTGAGTTGAGTAAGCTGGTGAATAAGCAGGGGACTACTTTCCGAAAAATGTCGGACGATCAAAAAGTGGCATTGGAAAAGAAGGAAACAGCAATTCCAATCCTTATTGAGAACTCAAGTATGATCAAAAGACCAGTGATCGTTTACTCGGACAGTTCGATTACTTTGGGATTTCATCCAGTGGAAATTGCTTCTAAAATCGCTTAATAAACAATAGTATCTGAGGCTAATTTTGGTAGCAAAAAATCCCCTGTTTCTAGGTGGAAGGAAAAATTTCTCTTTCCTTGACCTGAGGCAGGGGTTTTGAATATATAGACTTTTTCAAGGGATGGATGCCCATCCAATTGAGTTAAATTCTCTAAAGTGAGTTCCGTTGAGTTGAGATAAAGCAATTTCAGATTCTTGGAGTCTTTTAATTTCTCCAAGCCTTTTCCCTCTATTCCGATTCCATTCAACTTAAGTGTCGTTAGGTACCTCAAACCTGAAATAGAATCAATAATAGTTTCAGAAGTTTTGGTATCACTCAAATCTAAGTAAGCGATGTGCTCGGAAATCCCTTTCAAACTATTCCAATCCTCTTCACTAAAAGCCGGGAAATTCAAGCAAGAGACCCGAAGTAAAGAGTTGTCCGCTGAGATTTGCTCCACAAAAAAACCTTTTTCCCGAAGTATAGACAAGGTATCTGAAGAAATCGGTTTCAGATCCGTGATTGGAAAGAATGGATTCTCTTCCTTTCTGAAAAAGGCTTGAACTGCGGTTCTTTTTACCGCAGCCTGAGCTAAGGTTTTATCATTCGAGGCACCAGTTTCAATCCAAAGCTTAATCAGCTCTACCTCTTCTTTTTTTGGCTGTCGTTTTTCAGTTGGAGGCATATGCTCCTCGTCGGCATGTGGGAGAATTAGGCGTGTATAAAGTGCGCTTTCCGCTAAATCACCAACTTTTAAAACCTCACCATTTTCGCCTCCCTGCATCAGTCCTTTGATTGTACTCAAGTCTAATTCCCCTTTCAGGTTTCGGGGATTATGGCATGAGCTGCAGTTGTAATTGAGGATTGGTTGGATTGCTCCATCGTAGAAAAGTACTTCCTCCCAAGAACTTTCTTCCAATGAGAATTGGGCAACCGTTTGTGTTTCTATGCCAAAAGTAGCCAGTAAGCCAGGAGGTAATACTTCTAAGAAGTAGTCTTCGCCATGGGTGATATTCCCCCCAAAATGACCGGTGAGCGTGATAAATAAAAAAATAAGCCCGCTTTGAATTTTCAAAGGTTGGGTGAGTTCCTCCGTTTTTCTAAATTGAAAATATAGTCCTAAGGAGAAAATGACAGTGATCCAGCCCAAGATCAAATGGATTTGGACTGTCTCCCAAGTGTAACCCTCATTCTGATATTGGAGAAAACCAGAAATTGCTGAAATCAGACCGACTATGAACCCCACTAAAAATGCGATTCGAATACTTGGTAAAAATGCAGCTTTGGTCTTGGAAGGAATAAAGACCAGTAAGATCCCAAAAAGCAGAATTCCAATGGGTAAATGGACGATTAGCGGGTGAAATCTGCCTAGTAGCGGTAATATAAACTCCATTCGATCAGGCTAAAATTGAATGAATCAACTCGCCTTCCACATCCGTCAGTCGGAAAGGTCTGCCTTGAAAATTATAAGTAAACTTTTCGTGGTCAAAACCCATCAGATGTAGAATCGAAGCATGAATGTCGTGAACTGAAACTCGCTCATCAATGCCAGAAAAGCCAAACTCATCGGTGAGGCCATAACTTGCACCTTTCTTGATTCCGCCGCCTGCCATCCACATCGTGAAAGCTTCTCCGTGATGATCTCTCCCTTTAAATCCTTGCTCTTTGCCTTCGCGGTTTTCCTGCATTGGAGTTCTTCCAAACTCTCCTCCCCAAACTACAAGCGTTTCTTCGAGTAGTCCTCGTTGCTTCAAATCAAGGAGTAGTGCAGTGATCGGCCGATCAATTTCTCGGCATTTATTCCGAAGCCCTAGATCGATTGAGCCTTCTTTGCTTGTCCCATGCGTGTCCCATCCCCAATCGTATAATTGGACGAATCGAACCCCTTTTTCTACTAATTTCCTTGCTAAAAGACAGTTGTTGGCAAAGGACTCTTCTCCTGGGTTTGTGCCATACAGTTCATGGATCGCTTCAGGTTCGTCATTGATATTCATCACTTCAGGCACTTCGATTTGCATACGATAGGCCATCTCATATTGATTGATTCGAGCCAAGATCTCCGGGTCACCAAAGTCCTTGAAGCTTTCGGCATTAGCAGAATTGATCGCTTCTATGACTGACTTTTTCATGTCGCGGGTCATCCCATCAGGATCTTGGAGGTAAAGAACAGGATCGCCTTTGGAGCGACATTGCACGCCTTGGTAGACTGAGGGTAGGAAGCCAGAACCCCAGACACTTTTACCAGCATCTGGAGTCTTTCCTCCGGAAGTCAATACTACAAATCCGGGTAAGTTTTGGTTTTCTGTGCCTAACCCATAAGTCACCCAGCTTCCGATGCTTGGTCTTCCTAGTCGAGGACTTCCAGTTTGCATGAAAAGTTGAGCAGGGCCATGATTGAACTGATCGGTATGGACTGCTTTCAAAAAAGCTACTTCGTCTACTACTGATGAAAAATGTGGTAAATAGTCTGAAACCCATGCACCTGATTCACCATGCTGGGCAAATTTAGCCTGAGGCCCAAGAAGGTTTGGAACTCCACGAATAAATGCAAATTGCTTTCCTTCCAGTAAAGATTCTGGGCAAGGTTTCCCATCGTATTTTATTAGCTCGGGTTTGTAGTCAAAGAGCTCCAACTGCGAAGGTGCTCCAGCCATATGTAGGTATATAATTGATTTTGCCTTTGGAGCGAAAGGTGGAGGAAGTGGAGCTAATGGATTAAGATCCCGATCTGAAAGATTGAGCCCTTGGGATTGAACGTTGATCCCAGGATCACAAGAAAAGAGGAGTGGAGCCATTGCAAGACCGCCTACCTTGCTGACACAGTCCATCAAGAAATGTCTCCGCGTTTGATTTTGCAGCTTTTGCTGTCCAAATTCTTTTAAAAGCCTTTCGAGTTGGTTCATATTAGGGCTTGGTTAGAAATTCATCTAGGTTCAATAATGCATTTGCCACTAAGGCCATGGCAGCCTGCTCAGGGCTTGTGGTTTGGTCCTTTATTCCAAAGAATCCTTCCAGAAGCTTTGGGTTAGCTTCAAATTCACCTAGACCTTTTTCGTAGAGTGATACTAGATTTCCGTTTGTTTGTACTGAGATCTTTCCCCAGACTAATCTTTCATAACCAAAAGCAATTGCCTCTTTTGGGTTTTCCGGATACTTGCAAACCATCTCTTTTGCCAGCGCATATGCAGCCTCGAGAAAGACTGGATCATTTAAAGTGATCAGCGCCTGAAGCGGTGTATTGGTAACGATCCGTCTGCTCAAGCAAACTTCTCGACTTCCTGCATCGAAGGTCACCATGGATGGGTAAGGACTGGTACGCTTTAGAAAAGTATAGATAGCTCTTCTGTAGCGATCTTCTCCTTCAGCTTCTACCCAAGATTCTCCATTATAGACTGTCTCCCAGATTCCTTCTGGCTGGGGTGGCATCACTGGTCTGCCATACATCTTAGTACTCAGCAAGCCACTTACTGCTAAGGCTTGGTCTCTGATTTGCTCAGCTGACAATCTCATTCTGGGTCCATGTGCGTACCATTTGTTTTCCGGATCAGATGCATAAAGGGTGGGGGAAATTCCCGATGCTTGTCGATAGGTTTTTGAGGTTACGATTTCTTTGATTAGTACTTTTACACTCCAATCATATTCATGCATCGTCTGCCAAGCCAAATAATCCAATAATTCAGGATGAGTAGGAGGGTCTGCTTGTGAACCCAGATCTTCAAGAGATGCCACCAAACCTCTTCCAAATAACTGCTCCCAGACTCGATTTACCAGCGTTCGGGAAGTCAATGGGTTTTGATCGTCCACTAGCCATTCTACAAATCCTAAGCGGTTTGGCTTCCAATCTATGTTTTTTGGATTGAGCACATTTGGGATTTTAGGAAAAACTTTATCGCCTAAAATCATCCAATTTCCTCGTTCGAAAACTCTTGTTTCGCGACTCATGAAATTTGGATTCTCAATTAATATTGGAAGGGTTGTCGGCTTTGCCGCTAAAAGATTTTCCCATGATTTTTGGATTCCTGTAAATCCTGGACTCTCCTTTCCCGGAAGACTTGGCACAAAAGCAAACCAGACCACTGCGATTGCATTTTGTTGAGGCTTTGCTTTTGGGCTCTTCATTTCTAAGAACAAATCCGTCTTTCCTGTAAGTGCTGGAAATGGTATTGTTCGTGAGATTTTCCCTGTTTTATTGATTGGAATGCTGCTAAGGATTTCACCTTTACTGGATTCTTTTCTGATGATCAGCGTACCTCCATCCACATCCGACCAATAATTCATGAGCAACTGATCTGCTCCTTTGGTATCAATATCGCGAAGGACACAAGTGCCGTCAGCTTGCATTCCCAGCCATTTGGTATCGATGAGCTCCGAATTTTTAAAATCCTGAGCGATATGCGATGCGTATTTTGGCTCTTGAAAAGTGAGGAAGTTTTTTGTGGACTGGGCTTCGTTAGCTCCGGCATACTTTTGTACCCAATCTACAATTGCGGCCAGTTTTAATTGATCTTTCGATTCATAGAATCTTAGTTTCGGCTCTTCATCATGTGTGTCTTCATCCCTGCTATTGTTGAAAAAGGCAGCTGACTGATAGAATTCCTCATGACGGATGGGATCATAGGGATGACTGTGGCATTGGACGCATGCCATGGTGGTACTTTGCCAGACTTCATAGGTGGTGCTCACACGATCCAAGACTGCAGCCACACGATATTCTTCATCGTTGGTTCCACCTTCATCATTGTTCATGGTGTTCCGATGAAAAGCAGTTGCCGTAAGTTGGTCAATAGTAGGGTTGGGTAATAAATCTCCAGCCAGCTGTTCTATGGTGAACTCATCAAAATGTTTGTCCTGATTAAAAGCTCGAATCACCCAATCGCGGTAGGGCCACATGGTCCGACTTACGTCTCGCTCATAGCCTTTGGTATCCGCATAGCGTGCAAGATCCAGCCACCAACTTGCCCATTTTTCTCCATACGTAGGCATGGACAATAACTGATCAACCGCTTGTTCGTAAGTGATTTGTCCAGATTCAAAGGCTTTTGCTAATTCTTCCGAAGGTGGGAGCCCAGTGATATCAAGCGCAACTCTTCGAAGTAATTTTTTAGGTTCAGCTTCAGGCGAAAAGGTTAATTGAAGTTCCGCTAGCTTTTCACCAACGAAGAAATCTATTGTAGAAAGTGCGTTTGACTTTTCAGCTGGTGAAAAAGAACTTTCTTTTTTTGAATCAGGCAAGGATGGTTTAGAAACGGGAGCATAAGCCCAATGCTCTCCCCATTTTGCTCCCTGTCTGATCCAATCTTTCAAAATCGATATTTCTTCTTCCGAGAGAGACGGCTTTTGATAAGGCATTCGAAGCTCAGGATCTGATTCGGTCAAGCGTCGGATTAATTCACTTCCGTTTGGATCTCCGGGAATAATAGCTGGATGACCTGATTTGGTTACAGCCAAAGCCTCTTCTTCGAAAAGCAGGGAAAAGCCGGCATTTTTTTTAACTCCTCCGTGACAAGAAATGCAATGCTTGTTTAAAATTGGTTTGACTTGGGTGCTAAAATCAACTTCTGGCTGACGATTCCAAAAAAATAATAGTATTGCAATTCCTATAATTAGAGAAAGAAATATGGCAATCCGGTTTCGAGTCATTCTAACAGCTTGGGAGCCTTCAAAATAACCAAATAATCAAGGTTTTGAAAATACTTCTAGTCTAAAAGAGGAAAGTATTTTTTGCTGGGTGTTATTGCATAAAAAAAATCCTGCTTTCAAAGCAGGATTTTTAGCTAGTTAGAATTTAAACTTAGGAAGATTTTCCAAAATGTCCTTTGTCATTTCTTTTAAGCTAAAATCTGGTTTCCAATTCCAATCATTTCTTGCACATTGATCATCGATGCTGTCTGGCCAGGAATCAGCGATAGCCTGTCTGAAATCTGGGTTATATTCCATTTCAAATTTGGGATAAGTTGGAAGAATACTTTCGTAAATCTCCTCTGGAGTAAAACTCATCGCTGCCAAATTATAGCTGGATCGGATTTTCACCGATTCTCGAGGGGCATTCATCAAGTCCAAAGTAGCTTTTATTGCATCGGGCATATACATCATAGGTAGTGATGTGTCTGATTTTAGAAAGCAAGTGAATTTTTCGCTAGCCAAAGCCTTGTGATATATGTCCACCGCATAGTCTGTGGTGCCTCCTCCCGGCAGAGATTTATATCCAATTAATCCTGGATATCGAAGACTTCTCACATCAACATTATATTTTTGGAAATAGTATTCGCACCAGCGCTCTCCAGCCTGCTTGCTGATTCCATAAATAGTATTGGGCTCTTTCACACAGTATTGTGGTGTGTTGATTTTTGGAGTATTAGGTCCGAATACAGCAATTGAAGATGGCCAGTACACTTTATCTAATTTGAACTCCTTAGCCAATTCCAATACATGGAGTAAACTCTCCATATTCAGATGCCAAGCAAACATCGGGTTTTTCTCTCCGGTGGCTGATAAGACCGCAGCTAAATGATAGATCTGGGTAATTTTTTCATTTTTCACTAAATCTCTTAGACCTTCTTTGTTCATCACATCTAAGACTTCAAAGCGGCAATATTCAAATTTAGCCCTGGAAGATTCCTGCAGATCGGTAGCGATAATTGATTCTGATCCAAAACTTTCACTGAGTGATTTGGTTAATTCTGAGCCCAATTGACCGGCGGCTCCAATTACTAAAATTTTTTCCATGAATAAGGTTTAAAAACTACCCAAAGGACTACTTTGGGTTTTTGTTTATATTTGGGTTTGCTAGCGCAAAAGTAAGAAAAAACCGTTCTTTTTATGGGGTTTTTGACAAACGGAAATTCCATTTTCAGTATTAATACTAGACCAAAATTTTATGTACGATTCATTAAAACCCAAATTAGAAAAAGAGTTAAAAGAAATTGAAGCTGCTGGTTTATTTAAAAACGAGCGGATTATCACTTCTCCTCAGGATGCAGAGATCACCATTGCAGGAGGTAAAAAAGTATTGAATTTCTGTGCCAATAACTACTTAGGACTATCATCTCACCCAAAGGTGGTAGAGGCTGCTAAAGCTGCAATTGACTCTCATGGGTTCGGATTGTCATCGGTTCGATTTATTTGTGGGACCCAAGACATCCATAAAGAGCTTGAAAAGAAGATTTCTGAATTCTTAGGAACAGAAGACACCATTCTTTACGCAGCAGCATTCGATGCCAATGGTGGGGTTTTCGAACCGATTCTAGGTCCGGAAGATGCGATTATCTCTGACGCGCTGAACCATGCATCCATCATCGATGGGGTTCGACTTTGCAAGGCTATGCGCTATCGCTACGAGCATAACAATATGGAGGATTTGGAGAAGCAGCTTAAGGATGCTAGGGCAGCTGGCGCAAAAGAAATGATGATCGTCACAGACGGTGTATTTTCGATGGACGGCACAATCGCTCAATTGGATAAAATAGTGGCTTTGGCTGAGAAATATGGTGCTTTAGTGATGTCTGATGAATGTCATTCTACAGGATTTATGGGAAAAACTGGTAGAGGAGTTCATGAGCATTGCGGAGTGATGGGGAAGTTGGATATCATTACTGGGACATTAGGAAAAGCCCTTGGTGGCGCTTCTGGAGGATTTACTTCAGGAAGAAAAGAGATTATCGCTTTGCTACGTCAACGTTCTAGACCATATTTATTTTCAAATACTTTAGCTCCTTCCATTACAGGTGCTTCAATAGCTGTTTTGGATTTACTCTCTGAGACTACTGAGCTTAGGGACAAGTTGGAGTCAAACACCACCTATTTTAGAGAAAAAATGAATGCTGCTGGTTTTGACATCAAGCCTGGAACTCACCCGATTGTGCCAGTCATGCTTTATGATGCCGTCCTTTCTCAGAAAATGGCAGAAAAACTTCTAGAGAAAGGTATCTATGTCATTGGATTTTATTACCCAGTGGTGCCAAAAGGACAAGCGAGAATCCGAGTTCAGATCTCAGCAGGACATGATCGAGCTAATCTCGATCAAGCAATAGCTGCATTTATTGAAGTCGGGAAAGAACTTGGAGTGATCTAAGCCAAAATTTAATAAATAAGAAAGCCAGCATTTGCTGGCTTTCTTATTTATAAGTAATGAGGGATTAAATATTCTTGCTAGTCATTTCCAGTTTCCTTTTTTTTTGGAATTGGTATTCCTGAATATCCTCGAATCGATCGTCTACATCTTCATTATTCAAGTATTCGTTGATCGTGTCTCTGATTTCTTGAAAAGACATATTATGCAGGATTTTTCCATTTTTAGTCATGGAAAGTTGCCCAGTCTCTTCTGACACCACTAGGACGATCGCATCCGTGGCCTCAGACATACCAATCGCAGCGCGGTGACGTAATCCGAATTGGGCTGGAACTTCGCGTTCAGTGACAGGAAGAATGCAGCGAGCTGCCTTGATCTTTCCATTATGAATGATTACTGCACCGTCGTGAAGCGGGCTATATTTATTGAAAATGGAAATAAGTAATCTTTTGGAAAGTTCCGCATCTAGGATATCCCCACTTTCTGCGTAGAACTTCAGTTCTGTGCTTTTTGATAACACGATCAAAGCACCAGTATTGCTTCCTGCTAATGTTTTTGAGGCATCAATAATGGGGCTAATGTTAAATGTTCGGCCGTCTTTTTTTCTCCAGAAGAATAACAAATCTCTCCAAATGTTGTCTCTAGAAAGAAAAGATGATCGTCCGATGATCAAAAGGAATTTTCGAATTTCAGGTGCGAAAATAATTATTGCAGCGATCACACCAACACCCATAAATTGCCCCAAAATAGAGGAAAGCAATTCCATTTGTAGTGCGCGAACCAGGAGATAAATCAAGTATATGGATAGAAATCCAAGAAAAATTTTAATTGCCACACTTCCGCGCAAAAGCTTATACACTTGATAGAGCAGTGCTGCGACCAAGCCGATATCTACCATATTCACTATGGAGATTTCTAGAAAACCAATTTTAAAAAGTAAGCTCAAAATTTCGGGTATAAATTGTTATATAATTCTATTGTTTGTTTTGCTTCTTTAACGTCATGAACTCGAAGGATGTTTGCGCCATGCGAAAGTGTATGCATGTGTAGCGCAGTAGTTCCGTTTAGTGCTTCCGAGGCATCAATTTTTAAGGTTCGATAAATCATTGATTTCCTTGATACTCCAACCATGATTGGAAAAGGAAAAGTTCGGAATAGACGAAGATTCTGTAATATCCAAAAATTTTGTTGGATCGTCTTTGCAAAACCAATTCCAGGGTCGATAATTACATCTTTGATGCCAAACTTTTTAAATTCTTTCTGTTTATTCGCAAAATAATACATTATTTCCACCAAGACATCCCGATAATCTGCGCTTTGCTGCATAGTTTTTGGATTCCCACGCATGTGCATAGCTATGTAGAGATTATTTTTTTTACCTATCATGGGTAGCATTTCAGGATCTAACTCTCCTGCCGAAATATCATTGATAATATGTGCTCCAGCTGCTAGTGATTTTTCGGCAACTTGACTTCGAAAGGTATCCACGGAAATTAAAAATTCTTGAGAAATTTGTTTAAGCCATTCAAGAATAGGAAGAACTCTATCCTCTTCCTCTGCTACACTGACATCATCTGCTCCTGGTCTAGAACTATAGCCTCCCAGATCAAGGATGTCAGCCCCTTCTTTAATATGTTTTTCAATTAAGAATTTAGCTTGGTCCAGAGAGTTATTTGTTCGACTTCCTTCGTAAAAAGAGTCAGGAGTAAGATTGACAATTCCCATTACTTGAGGTCTATCCCAAGTAATCAACCGTCCATTGATTTGAAATGTATATTTTTGAGGAAATAATTTATCTTCGAACATCGAAGTATCCTTTAAGGAAATCATAAAAATAAATCACTTTGGAGAATCAAACGAGCACCGAATATAAGCAAGTTATCAGCCGATGTAAAGAACTTTTCCGAAAGAAAACCATTGATTATGGCACGGCTTGGCGAATTCTTAGACTTTCATCTATCACAGATCAAATTTTCATCAAGGCACAGCGAATCCGATCCATTCAGGAAAAAGGGAGTCAAAAAGTAGAAGATCCCATCGTTGATGAATTTGTTGGGATTATTAATTACTGTTTGATTGCGTTACTTCAGATTAGTTTTAGCAAAGATGAGCGAATGGAAATTCCATTTGAAGATTTGGAGCCTCAATATGATCGCTGGGCAAATGATACTAGAAGTCTTTTGGAAAACAAAAACCATGATTATGGTGAGGCTTGGCGTGAGATGCGAGTGAGTTCGATGACCGATATAGTTTTGATGAAATTACTTCGTGTAAAACAAATAGAGGATAACCAAGGGCATACTTTAGTGTCAGAAGGTATAGAAGCTAATTATCAGGATATGATCAACTACGCAGTGTTTTGTCTAATTAAACTAGGTTACCATGATTAAGGATGGATTTCTCTGGGTCATCCGAATTTTAGTAGGTGGCTTATTTATATTTTCAGGATTAATTAAAGTCAACGATCCAGTCGGGACCTCCATCAAATTGGAAGAGTATTTTGATGTATTCGCAAATGATATCGCTGGGTTTTTCAGCTTCTTTGAGCCTTTTGCGCTTGAACTCGCTGTCTTTCTCGTGGTAGTGGAAGTAGTCTTAGGTGTGATGCTGATTTTGGGAGTGAAGAGCCGGTTTACAGTTTGGGCTTTAGCTTTAATGATCTTATTTTTCACTTTCTTGACTTTTTTCTCGGCATATTTCAATAAGGTGACTGATTGCGGATGTTTTGGTGATGCAATCAAATTGACACCTTGGCAATCTTTTTATAAGGATTTGATTCTTTTGGTTTTGATTTCCATTTTATTTTTGTTCCAATTAGATCTTCCTAAAAAGTCTCCTAAGTGGGCAAATATTCTCACCGTAATAGTATCAGTTCTGTCGCTTGTTTTGGCTTTGTTAGCTATTCGTAACTTACCTTTCATCGACTTCAGAGCGTACAAGGTAGGGGTCAATATTCCTAAAAATATGCTTCCTTCTTCTCCTTTAGAATACACTTATGTAATGCGGAAAAACGGAGAGCTTTTGAGCTTTGACCAGTATCCCAATGACGAGAGTCTGGAGTTTGTTGAAATGAATTTGAATAACCCTGACGCACTTCCAAAGATTTCTGACTTTGCGGTTTGGAACGATGATGGGGATTTCTCCGAGCAGCTTTTCACTGGTAATAAAGCCTTGATTTTGGTCAGTAATATGGGGAAAATGAGTGAAGCACACTTAGCCGAAATTGATCAACTAATAGATGATCTAGCTAGTTCTCCGATAGAGCCAGTTTTTGTGGCAGCTGCATCTCATGAAGAAATTACCGCATTTATGCAAAGCCGTGGTTGGGATATTTTGGGACTTCAGGCGGATGCTACTGTGGTCAAGACAATTATTCGTGCTAATCCAGGATTGATGTTTTTGAAGGATGGTGTAGTGCTAGCTAAATTTCATCACAATAATACTCCCGGTGCCAATGAAGTTTTGGATCTGTATATAAATGAGTAAACTCTTAAAAGTCATCTTGGTCGGTTTACCAGGGTCTGGCAAAAGTACCTTTGGGAGATATTTGAGTTCAGTATTGAATTTTCCTTTCTATGATTTAGACCAATTGATTGAAGAAAGAAATCAAATGAAAATTCCTGATATTTTTCTACAGCACGGCGAGGGGCAATTTAGGAATTGGGAAACAGAGACGCTTGAATGGATTTTGGATCGAGAGGAATCTTATGTTCTTGCTTCTGGTGGTGGATGCCCTTGCTTTAATAATAATATGGACCTAATTAACGAGAGATCTACTTCTGTATACCTAGATGTGCCTTTGGAGGAGATTTCAGCTAGGCTAGGTGGGGGCAGATTCCATAATCGACCAATGTTTTCAGGATTGGATCAAGGAGAGGTCACACTGAAATTAAAAAGTTTGCTAGTAGAGCGTGATTATTTTTACAACCAGGCAAAAATAAAGCTCAGCGGAGAAGACTTTTCCGCTGAGCTATTAGTTTCTGAGTTGATTCGATTGATTAAAAGCCAAGACTAAGAGTCAGAAATCCACTCGTAATTGAATTTCGGATTTCTGTCACTGGACCAATATTACCTCCTGCATTATCCAATACTTGATAGCTGGTGTATAGGGTGTTAAAGTTTTGATTTACTATAGCCAAATCAATTCTAAAGTTCTTAATTTTATACCCAACGCCACCTGAGATCTGTTGCGTGCTTCTATCGTAGTCAGAATTTGCTATTGGATCACCAAAATAGCCATAACCTCCTCTAAGACTAAATTGATCAAATTTGGCTTCTCCACCTAGACGGAAATTCAATGTGCTCGTGTAAGTACTTCGAATAGCTTCATTGTCTGGCCCTTCATTAAAGTCATTTGAGTTCAATCTGGCTGCAGAAAAATCTACCCAATCTACATCAGCAGATATAAAACCTTTTTTTCCAGCAAAGAATGTTGCTCCTACGCCAAGTTTAAGTGGGGTGTTTAGGTTGTATCTACTTATAAAAATGTCCGACACTTCTTGCAGATTTCCCAGTGTAATATCCTCTTGTTCGAAATAAAAATTATCGTAGTTGGCCGACATTGTAGCATCATATTCTTCATTCAAAGAGTACCAAGTTGGAGTTTGGAAGTTGAAACCCAGATTGATATAATCAATTGGCTTATAAATTAATCCTAGATTTAAATTTATACCGCTTCCATTAATTAATAGATTTTCTCGAACAGAGGAATTTATCAATGGATCATCAATAAATTCTTCATTGTATACTTTAAAAGAATTGAAATTTAGTGATCTGATTCCTAGTGAGCCACCAACAAAAAGTTTATGATTGAAGTTTGCTCCATAAGCGAAAGTGATTTGGTTTGCAGTGCCTTCTTGAGTGATATTTTCATCCTGAAATGGAAGCCCTAGAATAAATGAATCGTAAGTATCAGGGTTATTTATTGCATTTCCATCTGCATCAAAGGCGACTGGATTAATTTGATAAGTCGAGTAGGCGAGGCCAGTCAACCCGAAAGACTCGATTTGATTTTCTGGGATTCCAAACGAATCTTGTATATAAAAATCTATGATTGATGTTTCTCCTAATTGGTCTGAGAAGTAGCCATACTCTGTATTGAAATTTGCAATTCGTTGAATACTAACTCCAAAAGATCCACCTTTAAAAGCACCTCTATTAAACGGTCCTTTTTTGCTACTTAGTACAAAGCTTAGATTTGGCAGTGAGAAATTTGAGGTGTTATATTTTCGATTTTGTCCTAAGAAACTTGTTTCAACGCCCCAGTCCGAACCTCCTAAAGTAATGCTAACTTCAGAATTCCGAAAAAAACCTAAGCCGGCAGGATTTCCTGAGATATTCGACACATCACCACCCAGTGACCATTGGGTGCCACCTATAGCCATAATCCTTGCAGACCCAGCTGGTTTGTTTTGACTGAAACGGTAAGCATCTTCAAAGTAACCGCTTTGGGAAAAGCTTGATGTGGTAGAAATAAGGAAGAATAATAACAAAAAGGATGACCTCATTTATAATTGTGTTTAGTTTCTTCTAGATAACGAATAAAGAGAAGTGGCAGGTAAAAAAATTATAAAAAAAAGGGGAATTTTTAAGTTCCCCTCTTCTACCTCTTCACAAGGAGTTTGATTTTTTAAATTTATCAGATTAGTTTCCTCTTCCGCCTCTTGATCCTCCGGAACTAGCTCCACCTGTACTTCCGCTGCTTCTTGATGCACCACCTCCAGAACTCATTCCACTACTTCCGCCGCTGCTTCTGCTTGGGCTACTGTAAGATGGTCTAGAGAAGTTGTCATTTGATCTGCTTGGCGTGCTATAAGTTCTTGTGTTAGTTCCTCCATTAGTATATCCACTGCGGCTAGGGCTAGTGCTTCTATTGTAAGAAGGACTTACAGCTCTACCGTTATTGTAAGAATTTGAAGATCTATTGTAATCGCTTCTAGACGGTCCTGAATATGAACGAGAATTTGAAGGAATCGCAGATGGCCTAGCAGATGGCATTGCGCTACCTGATCTGGTCACCGAACGATTCATCGCCGGAGACGCTGAATTCCTAGTAGATTGATTCATTGTATTTCTTGATCTGGAATTCGAATAATAGTCATTCTGAGAAGTACTAAAGTCTCGTGTAGATACTCTGGCATTGTTTCCAGAATTAATCACATTATTTCTTCCTCCAGATCTTGAGTTGAGTACGTCTTGTCTTGCTTGAGCTCTTGCTGTGCTAGGCTGGATGGCAGCGTTTGCAGGATTCATGCCCGCGGTTGACAAGGAAGAACCTCTAGTTGGTCGAGCTCCTCTCACCACTCTACGATCACCATATTCTCCTCCAGGTAGTATATAAATTGGTCTTCCTCCATAAATAGGATTACCAAATCCTGGATATCCTCCAAAGCCAAAGCCTAAACTTGGACCCCAAAATGGATTATAGAAATTTCCAAAACCAAATCCCATTCCGAAACTCATATTGAAACCAGGTCTGAATCCGAAGCCTCTATTGAAACCAAATCCTGGATTCCAGAAAGGATCATAAAATCCTCCCATTCCATATGGATTCATCATCCCCATCCCAAATGGACTCATCATGCCCATTCCAAAAGGACTCATCATGCCCATTCCAAAAGGACTCATCATACCCATTCCCATTCCTAGTCCCATATTAAAGGACATTGCTGGATTGAACATGGAATTATTGCCTGAGCCTGAAACTCTAAAGTTATTGTAAGCATCTATATTTCCAGTGGACTGTCCATTCTCATCTATTGCCTCATCAAAATAAACGACCTCATCATTTCCTTCGATTGATTCAGTTTGATATCGGGCTATGTAATCAGGATTTACATTTCTAGAACTGAAATTCTCTTGCTCAAAAGCATTCGAATTTAAGGTTGAAAGGGTCTCAAATTCCGCTGGGTTATTATTTTGTACGGCATATTGAGTTGCAATTTTTGCATCTGAAGCCATAAAATATAAATTATCCGGAGAGTCGCTAACTGCTAGTTTGTTTGTGCTACAAGACACTAGAGTTAATCCTCCAAGGACTATTGCTGATATTTTAATTGAGAAATTCTTCATAATTGAAGTTGAATTAGTTACTCTGTTATACGATGAGATCACTGTAGGGTTATCGTTTTTGGGTTATATTTGCACCCATAAGTTAACAAACTTAAGAACATTCTGTATCTGAATCAACAATAATGAGTAAAGGACTACCAAAGCGGAGTGAAGATTATTCACTCTGGTACAATGAATTAGTAAAAAGAGCTGATTTGGCTGAAAACTCTGCAGTCAGAGGTTGTATGGTGATCAAGCCTTATGGCTATTCGATCTGGGAAAAAATGCAAGCAGAGCTAGATCGAATGTTTAAAGAAACAGGTCATGTGAATGCTTATTTCCCGCTCTTTATCCCAAAGTCTTACCTGAGTAAAGAAGCTAGCCATATCCAAGGTTTTGCAAAAGAATGTGCGGTGGTCACTCACTACCGTCTAAAAAATGCAGAAGATGGAAGTGGAATCATAGTTGATCCAGATGCTAAGCTTGAGGAAGAATTAATCGTAAGACCAACTTCAGAAACTGTTATTTGGAGTACCTACAAAAACTGGGTGCAATCGTATAGAGACCTTCCATTGCTGATTAATCAATGGGCAAATGTGGTTCGTTGGGAGATGAGGACAAGACTCTTCCTTCGAACATCCGAGTTTTTATGGCAAGAAGGTCATACCGCACATGCGACCAAATCAGAAGCAGAAGCTGAGACTTTACAGATGATGGAAGTTTATGCCCAGTTTGCAGAAGAGTTTATGGCCTTGCCGGTAGTCAGAGGAAGAAAGACAGCTAGTGAGCGATTTGCAGGAGCAGATGATACTTTATGTATCGAGGCTATGATGCAAGATGGGAAAGCACTTCAAGCTGGAACTTCCCACTTTTTAGGACAAAACTTTGCCAAAGCGTTCGATGTGAAATTTGCCACCAAGGAAGGAGGTCTGGAATATGTTTGGGGGACATCTTGGGGTGTGAGTACACGTTTGATGGGAGCATTGATCATGGCACATTCTGATGATAATGGACTTGTCCTTCCACCTAAGTTAGCTCCATTCCAGGTGGTTATTATACCAATTTATCGATCTGAAGAAGAGTTTGAGGCAGTTTCAAATAAAGCTAAGGAGTTGATGAAGTCACTTCGAGGAGCTGGGATATCAGTAAAATTTGATAATAGAGACACTCAAAAACCAGGATGGAAATTTGCGGAATATGAGTTAAAAGGTGTGCCGGTAAGGATAGCAATAGGCCCAAGAGATTTGGAAAATGGCACTATCGAACTTGCTCGAAGAGATACTTTGACTAAAGAACAGTTTGAGCTTGCTTCCATGCCTTTGGAAACTAAAATAGCAGCCCTTCTGGAAGAAATTCAAACCAACATCTTTGAAAAAGCGAGCTCTTTCAAGCAAGAAATGACCACTGAAGTGAATTCTTGGGATGAGTTTAAGCAAGTTCTTAAAGAGAAAGCTGGATTTCTTTCAGCGCATTGGGATGGAACTCCCGAGACCGAGGAAAAAATCAAAGATTTGACTAAAGCTACCATTCGATGTATTCCACTCAACCAAAAAGCAGAGAAAGGAATTTGTGTTCTCACAGGTAACCCTTCTAGTGGGCGAGTCTTATTCGCCAAGTCATATTAATTTTAAAGCCTGATTTTTCAGGCTTTTTTATTGGGAATGCGTAAGCATAGATTAAATCTTGTAATTTAGTAAAAACAGTATTTCTCCACACATGACCATCCTTGTCCTTTGTAGTCTCTTGATTATAGGGTTAATTTTATTATTGGCCGAGATTTTATTTATTCCTGGGACTACAATAGTTGGTGCATTTGGGCTATTAGTAAGTATAGCTGGGATTATATACACCTTTTTAAGTTATGATACCCAGACTGCTTGGTTGATTACTGGAATTGCAGCAGTGCTTAATATTGGTGTAATTATTTATGGCTTTAATTCGGGAGTCTGGAATAAGTTTTCCCTGAAGACTTCGATTCAAGGAGGAACTTTTGATGGAAGAACTGATGGCTTTCAAGTTGGAATGCCGGGTAAAGCCTTATCAGATTTGAAGCCTTTTGGCAAAGGTATATTTGGAGAGCAAATCGTAGAAATTAAATCGGAAGGCGGATTTATTGGCGTAGATTCCGCCATCACTATAATTAAAATTGAAAACAATAAAATAATAGTAAAATAACCATGGATTTATCTGATTCAACTTTCATTCTTTTTGCAGCATTTGCAGGAATAGTCCTTTTATTTATTTTCCTCTACTTCGTTCCGGTTAACCTCTGGATCACGGCTCAGTTCTCCAATGTTAAGGTTGGGCTGCTCGAATTAGTTGGAATGCGGATCCGAAAAGTGCCGCCAAGTATCATTGTGAATTCCTTGATTACTGCTACAAAGGCAGGACTTGATTTGACTACCAATGACTTGGAAACACACTATTTAGCAGGAGGGAATGTCCCCAATGTCATCCGGGCTCTGATTTCGGCGGACAAGGCAAATATTACGCTAAGTTTTAAACAAGCTACTGCGATTGATCTGGCGGGAAGAGATGTGTTTGAAGCAGTTCAAATCTCAGTAAATCCTAAAGTAATCAATACTCCTAATGTGGCTGCAGTGGCTGCTGATGGAATCCAACTTATCGCTAAGGCAAGGGTTACAGTTCGTGCAAACATTGCTCAGCTAGTTGGTGGAGCAGGTGAGGAGACGATACTTGCCAGAGTAGGGGAAGGGATTGTGACTTCAATCGGCTCGGCAGCGAATCATAAGAGTGTGTTAGAAAATCCAGATAAAATCTCAAAGCTTGTTTTGCAAAGAGGATTGGATGCAGGTACTGCTTTTGAAATTCTGTCAATAGATATTGCCGATATCGATGTAGGGACAAACATAGGAGCAAAACTTCAAATTGATCAAGCTTCTGCGGATCTTAAAGTGGCTGAGGCAAAAGCTGAAGAGCGAAGAGCAATGGCTGTTGCGTTAGAGCAAGAGATGAAAGCTAAAAATGTGGAAATGCGTGCGAAGGTAATCGAAGCTGAAGCTGAGGTCCCAAGAGCAATAGCGGAAGCTTTCCGAACAGGTAAACTTGGAGTGATGGATTACTATCGAATGGAAAACATTAAATCAGATACTTCGATGCGAGATTCGATAGCCAATTCTGATACAGATTCGAAAGATTCCGGAAAAGGGAAATCGGATAAGAAATAAACAAAAGGGGCTTAGGCCCCTTTTTTCTTTTTCTTCTCAGTAGCCACAATTGTCAAAATCACTGGTTCATACAGGTTTTTCGTCAAGATTTGATCATTTGCCAGATCAATTAAAACTTCTTCATAGGCTATAGGCAAAAGTACTTCTCCTAGATCATTCACTACTCCAGTTTTCCCTTCACGCTGCACGATATTCAGGTTTTCTATTTCCCGTACCAGAGTTTGGTATTCTAGCGGTAGAATCTCTTTTCCTTGAGATGAAAAAAGACCTATTTTCCCTCCTTTTTCTACCAAAAAATTATCATCCGTAGTTCTGGAAATATTCTCAAACCCTTCACTTGTTAAAATTTGTCCTGACTTATTGATCAAGTAATATTTCCCTGAATTCCCGACTACCCCAACCCCATTTTTGAATGGCTTCACAGATTCCCAAGTGGAAGAAGAAATCATTTCTCCAGCGGAATTAATCAAATTCCAATTCCCACTATTTTTGACAGCTGCGATTTGATCTGAGAACTCAAGCACTTCTCTATAAACAGGCTGAATCACCCAATTTCCCGAAGGGTTCATAAAGCCAGTTTGCCCTTTTAATTGAGCAGGGAATAGTTTCTCGCCTCCAAACTTAATTTGATCTGCCAAAACAGTAGGTGTGACTAGCCAGCCTTTCTTACCTAAAAGACCAACCTTATCCCCTCTGAATTTCACATTGTAAATGTTTTTATCCATCAATTGGACTGACTCTATACCCACCGAATCAAGGAGAATTCCATCTTCTTCCATGACTCTACGGAGTTTCCCATAGATATATTCCAAAAGAATTCCATTTTCATAAGTGATTTTGTGAAATGAATTATACCGGATATTTGATTTGATGTCATTTCCTTGGATCAGCAAATACTGGTTTTCATTATAGCCATAGAAAAAATCCCCTGTCGTATGCTCAAGTTTTTCAATAATCGGGTCAAGCACATAATCTCCCTCAAGGTTGATTAGTCCATATCCTGACTCTTCCTTGGCCAAAACATATCTGCCATCGTTATCTGTCAATAAGCTGAAGACTTTTGCAGGGTTTTTGGAAAGTGGTAAATAATATGAGGAACCAGACCGAGCAATGAGCAATCCCAGCTTTGTGAATTTTGCTTCATCGAATTTCCCAATCGAGGTGATTCTATTTTTCCCTCGCTCAAATACCCAGTATTCATTTCCTTTTCTAGCAAGCAAATAGTTGAAGTAGGTGGAGATCTCATCATAGGCTAGGGGCAATACCTTTTGCCCATATTCATGGTATGCTCCTATTCCTTCAGGCCCTTTCATTATAATCCAAGGGGCCAAATACTGATAAACCGCTTTGCCGTCAAGCTTGAGGGAAGGGCTAAGATCTTGAGCTAATAAAAAAAGATCACCATCAATTGTTCCTATTCGAACTGACTCTCCCAAAATATCTATTTGATCATAAATCAACCTCGATTGAAGCGCAAATTTGGAATTATATACTTCCCAAGTTTGAGCCTGGGCAAATGAGTGAAAACACGAGAAAATTAAAAGGAATAAGCAACTTTTGATGCTTCTTTTCATTGAGGGAATTTTAAAATAGGCCTAAAGATAAAATGACCAAAGAATATTATAATCCTTTGGTCATTTTTAATATGGTATGATTTATTAATGGTCAGACTTTACCTTATCTAAGTCAAATAAATCAGATATAAATTCAATCATTTCCTCAGCTTGATCACGCTGGCAGGCAGCTCTCAGTTGGACGACCGGTACTTTTAGAATTTTTTGCATCATGCTTTTGGTGATTTTATCAATCACCTCGAATTCTTTTGAATCAGAATTTTTTAGAAATCTTGCCATTTCTTCTTTCCGAATCTGCTCTAGCGTAGACTTCAACTTATTTATAGTTGGAGAGACAAGCATTTCTTTTTTCCAATTATAAAAATCTTCAATACTCTCAGCAATAATCGCCTCTACTTTCGGAACGGCGGCAAGTCGCTTTTCCAAGGTGGCCGATGCTTTACTCTTTATATTATCTACGTTGTATAAAATCACTCCCGGTACATCTTCAACGCTTGTTTCTACGCTTCTTGGCACCGAAAGATCTACAAAAAGCTTATAACTTTTAATGTCAAATTCATTGACAATGGCTTTCGTGATAAAAGGTTCTGACTTTTGAATAGAGCAAACAATCACATCTGCTTCTTTCATAGCTTCTAAGCAATTCTCGAATGGAACAACTTCAAATCCCAATTCGGAAGCGATTTGGTTTGCTTTGGAAAGCGTACGATTCGTGATTTTGACCTTGGCATCAGGAAGGTGAATCATATTCTTGGCTACATCTTCTCCGATTTCTCCAACTCCGATCAACAAAATCCGAGGCTGAAAAGTGTTTGAAGTAAGGCTTTCGATTAATTCAATCGTCGCATAAGACAAAGACGCTGCCCCATCTCTAAATGCAGTCTCTTGAACCACTCGTTTATTGGTGAAGAAAATGGCATGCATCAATCGGTGAAGAAAAGGCCCTGCCATATTCAAATCAGCCGATGCTTGATAAGCTCGCTTCACTTGGTTAGAAATCTGAATATCTCCAATTACCTGAGCTTCTAGGCCCATAGAGACTCTAAATAAATGGGTGATTGCTGGTCGGTCTAAATTGAAAATCTCAAAATATTCGAGGTAATTGATGATTTCTGGAAGCCCTTTCTCTAATCCGATGAGCTTGATAATCTCTTTGCTCAAATCTAATTCATGGCTGTAATAAACTTCTGTTCGATTGCAGGTGGAGAGGATTAGGGCATCACCCAAACTGAAAAAATCCTTCAGCTTTAGTAAAATACTGTGTATAGCCTGCTCATCTAGGGAGAGGATCTCTCTGATTTTTACAGGTGCATTCTTATGAGAAATACTTAATGATCTAAACTTAATCTGCATTATACCTCAAGTGGATTTCCAAATTTAACAGACAATGACTTGGGAAGGGTTCAATTCAAGCAGACATTTACCAATTTGGAATCGCTCTAAATAAATTATTTTATTATTCTGCAAATATCGGAACTATTGAAATACAAAGCCAATATTCTTAACTTATCCGTTATTGATAAAAGCTATCAAACATTTTTATGAGAAAAAGACTTTTTTATTGGCTTAAAACAAGCCTTGGCTTCTCTAACAAGGAGTCGAAAGGTTTTCTATTGCTCACTCCCTTACTTTTGATTGTGGCAGCATCGCCATATTTAATTGAATCTTTTCGAAAAGAGAATAGAAATGATTTCCTTAAAAAGTATCAATCTCAACTCGATAGTCTCGAATCACTTGATATCAATTTACAGCGTTCCCCAAATCCACTTTTTAATCCGGCAGACACAGCATCTAAACCTGCTTTCGCTAAGAAAACAGAGAACCTTATAAAAATTGATTTTGTGGAGGCAGATTCGGTGTTATTACAAATTGTGCCAGGAATTGGTGTTGGACTGGGAGGTCGAATAATCAAATATCGTGAGCGACTTGGTGGGTTTCATTCCATACATCAACTCGCAGAAATCTACGGTCTAAAGCCTGAGACCATCGAGGAGATTTGGAATTACTTTGATTTCTCCCCTGCAATCACCAGGAGAATTCCCATTAATAGTGCAGAGATTGAAGAAATCTCAGCTCATCCATATATTTCTTACAGCGAAGCTAAAGTATTGATTGCCTACAGAAAGCAGCATGGAAACTATTCCACAATTGCTGATTTGAAGAAAATTAAAATTTTTAAGCCTGAGTGGATTGATAAAATCGAGCCTTATTTAAGCTTCGATTGACTGTTTTTCATCATCTTTGAGCATGGATTCCAATGAAGAACTAATCCAATTACCTTCCTTGAACCTTCCTTCTTTTGATCCGAATTTGATAAAAAAAGAGGGTAAAATTTGGATTGTGGACTCAATCCGTAAAAAGAGCCTCGTCCTCACACCTGAAGAATGGGTAAGGCAGCATTGGATTAATTTTTTGATCAATCATCTAAAATACCCAAGAGGCTTAATTGCGTTGGAAAAGGGAATGAAGTATAACCAGCTTCAGAAACGCACAGATTTGGTGACTTTGGATAGAGCAGGGAAACCCTATCTACTTATCGAATGCAAAGCGCCAGAGGTAAGGATTTCCCAAAAGACAATGGAACAAGTTAGTGTCTATCATCAAGAGATCAAGAGTGAGTTTTTGATTTTGAGTAATGGCCTAGAGCATGTTTTTCTTCAATATAAAACTGAAGAAAAACAATTTGTTCAGCTTAAAGACTGCCCAAATGCTCCACGTTAAATTTCTTTTTTAGTGATTTTCATCAGTTTTTACGTATTTTGAGTAATAGTTAAACCGCTGTTGTACCATGGGAAATAAAATTGCCAATACGCCATGCGAATTATGCTCCAGTCGAAAGCATTCTATGCTTTCTGAGCTTTCAGAGATTCATATCTGCAATATTTCTGAAAACAAAAACTTGATTTCGCACAAGAAGGGCCAGATACTGTATTACGAAGGCACAAGGCCGCTTGGGATTTTTTGTATCAACTCAGGCGTGGTGAAAGTCTATAAAATTGCTTCAAACGGAAAAGAACAAATCATTCATTTAGCTAAAGAAGGTGATTTCTTGGGCTATTCTGCATTGTTAGGTGAAGAAAATTATACCAATTCGGCAATGATCGTAGAAGATGCTAAAATCTGTTTTATCCCAAAAGAGTCATTTCTATCCACCCTGTTCGGTAATACGCCGTTTTTCAAGCGGATCGCCAAAGAGCTTAGTCATGAGATAGGAGTGATGGAATCTAAGCTTACAGATGCCAATCAAAAGAGTATTCGAGAGCGACTTGCTTACGTTTTGCTCCAGTTAGGGACTTCCTTTGGAGTAGAAGGCGGGGGAAACGAACGAATCGATCTGATCCTAAGTCGCGAAGAAATAGCAGGAATGGTTGGTACCGCCACCGAGTCAGTAATTCGATTGCTTTCAGAATTCAAAAAGGATGGTTTGATAGATCTTCAAGGTAAAAAAATCATTATTAAGGATAGAAGAGGATTATCGAGGTTATCAGATTTCTATGCCTGATCCGAACTGCATTTCATTGGAATGAGTTTATCATTCATGAAGTCAGCCCCTATTCAATACTTTTGGATTTTTTTGATCACAGTTGTTTGTAGCTTTTTGCCCAAGCAGGTCAATGCTCAGTCTTTTGCCTATAAAACCCTGCTTAGTACCCTATATGATTCCAATTTGCCGACTGTTAGGCCTGGAGAAGTTTCTGATTTATCCCGTTTCCAAATTTTAGACACGCGAGAAAAAGAAGAGTTTGAAGTCAGCCACCTAAACGGGGCGAAATGGGTTGGGTTTGATACATTCAAATTGGAAGCGGTGTCTGATTTGGACAAAAATAAACCTGTATTAGTTTACTGCACCGTTGGAGCTAGATCTCAGGCTATTGGCAAAAAACTGACTGCCGCTGGCTTTACTAAAGTATATAATCTCTATGGAGGGATCATACAGTGGTCCAATGAGTCAATGCCGCTTTTCCAAAATGGTAAGCCAACTATTCAAGTTCATACCTATACAAGAGCTTGGGGTATTTGGCTCGAAAAGGGCGAAAAAGTCTATTAATTTTATGTTTCCTGTCTGCTTCCCGACTAAAAGGGAATTCAACTCATCCCAATTTTACTTTACTGCGTAAATCAGGTCAAACAATCCATCTTATGAAATATTTTAGCCGAATTCTTTTAATACTTATCACATCAGTGATAGTATCATGTCAAAATGCTATTCCTGGAATGGCTGGAACCACTCCTCCTAATCACGAGCCTTGGAATCAGTTGCTGAAAGCCCATGTCAGCCCAACTGGGATTGTCGATTACAAAGGCTTCATCAAAGATAAATCTAAATTAGACGCTTATCTGAAAACGATAAGTGCGAATGCACCTGATCGAAAAACTTGGTCAAAAAATGAGCAATTGGCTTACTGGATTAATGCTTATAACGCCTTTACCGTATCGTTAATAGTTCAAAATTATCCTGTAAAAAGCATAAAAGATTTAGGGCCAGCTTTGAAAATCCCGTTGATTAAAGATGTCTGGCATTATAAATTCTTCAAAATTGGGGGTCAAGAATCCAGCTTAGATGAGATCGAACATTCAATTTTGAGAAAGGAATTTGAGGAGCCGCGTATTCACTTTGCAATCAATTGTGCATCGGTTTCCTGCCCGCCATTATTAAATGAGGCATTTATGGCTTCGAACATTGAGTCGCAATTGGTTAAAGTGGCAAAGACCTTTGTGAATGATAAATCCAGAAATAAAATAACGGCAAACTCTGTGGAAATTTCATCAATCTTCTCCTGGTTCAGGGGTGATTTTACTGAAAATGGTTCAATTGTGGATTTTTTGAATAAGTACAGCTCAATAAAAATTGATGCTAAAGCCAAGGTTTCTTACTTAGATTATAATTGGAATCTTAACGAATAGCCAAAGCTTTTTGTAAATTCCTTTTCTAACCCAACCCCAGCAACTTATGAGCGGCAACCGCCATGTAGTGATCATCGGTAATGGAATTTCCGGTGTGACTTGCGCAAGACACCTTCGAAAACTTGATGAAAAAGTAAGAATCACTTTAGTTTCAGGAGAATCAAAATACTTTTTTTCCAGAACAGCGCTCATGTATATCTATATGGGGCATATGAAATTTGAGCATACCCAACCATATGAGAATTGGTTTTGGAAAAAAAATAGACTCGAACTCAAGGAAGAATGGGTTGAAAGAATTGATTATTCCTCCAAACATCTGGTTTTCCAATCAGGGGATAATTTGGCTTATGATGAGTTGGTCATCGCGGTAGGTTCCAAGCCAAACAAATTTGGTTGGCCAGGTCAGGATTTGAAAGGGGTTCAAGGATTGTATTCCAAGCAAGACTTAGAATTAATGGAATCAAGCACTCAGACCGGTGTCAGTCGAGCAGTCATTGTGGGTGGTGGATTGATCGGAATAGAGATGGCGGAAATGCTAGCTTATAAGAAAATACCTGTGACCTTCTTGGTTCGGGAGTCTGGTTTTTGGGATAATATCCTACCGAAAGATGAATCAGAATTAGTCGGAAAACACATTTTGGAGCATCATATTGACCTCCGATTAGAATCTGAACTAGCTGAAATAATAGGAGATCGGACTGGACGAGTCAAAGCCATTCGAACCAAATCAGGTGAGGAAATTCCTTGCCAGTTTGTGGGACTGACTGCGGGGGTAAGTCCTAATATTGATTTTCTTAAAGGAAGCGAATTAGCCTTAAATCGTGGTGTAAAAGTGAATTTGAATTTTCAGACCAATATGCCAAACGTCTATTCGATTGGAGATTGTGCTGAATTTGATCAGTCTCCGGCTGCTGATCGTAGGCCAATTGAGCAAGTCTGGTACACGGGAAGAATGCACGGAGAAACGCTAGCGCATACTTTGGCAGGAAGACCCACCGCTTACAAGCCGGGGCATTGGTTCAACTCTGCAAAATTTCTAGATATCGAATACCAAACTTATGGTACTGTTCCAGCTTCATGGGATTCATCGCAGTTTGACTCCTTTTATTGGGAACACTCGAATAAAAAGATAGCTTTCAGAATGCTGATGGATAAATCTGGAAAGCTGGTTGGGATCAACAACTTTGGATTTCGACTTCGCCATGAATTTTTTGACCGAGCACTTACAGAGAAATGGTCAGGGACTAAGGTGGTCGCCAAACTTGAAAAGGCGAATTTTGATCCAGAATTTTTCGCACCTTATTACATTGAAATTCAAAAGGAATTTAAAAAGCAATTCGGCGGGGACTTTGCGATCTCGAAACCTTCTTTCATTCAAAAACTATTCGGAGCAAACGTATGAAACTGATTCAAAAATTAGGGCTGTTACTTTTCTTAATAGGGCTGGGCTCCTTTATACTCATTCCTTTTCTAGGGAGCTATACTCTAGATAAAGAACTAATACTAGCCAATACAAAAGAAATCCATCAAGAGAAACTAGTGGAAATTCTAGAGCCGATGTCTGGTCAAACTTACACTTCTAACTTTGGCTTTTTAAGTGCCTTTAATGAATATCTCAATGGGTACAATGATGGGCTTAAGGCTCAGTCTCAATGGGATCAAGTGATTTGGGATGATTATTCATTTGCTTTAGCGCTGGCGAGTTTGGATAGTCCGGTTAAAGATAACCCCTGGTTGTTCTTAGGCTTGTCAATTGGTTTGGCTGTAATTGGTGGACTGTTTTACAATCTACCAAAGTATCGAGCTGAGCCTGAGGGAATAAAGAATAATGGTATTTTTCATTCTTCAGTTAAGAATAGAGGGATTATTGGTATGATCACTGGATCTTTCCTTATCACATTTTACATCGTTTTGTATTGGTTCCCTGCCTACCTTGTTAATTTGGTTGCTATGGTTTCCCCCATAAGTGAAATGCTAAGTGGGAATCCTGCAAGTCAATGGTTTCTTTATGGCTTGATCTACACGCTTGCGATTATTGTGATGGGTATTCGGATGTTTCGGAAATACCGAGGCAATAAATACCAGCAGCTTCGTACAGCCTCTGTGATGTTTTTTCAGACGGCATTTGCCTTTCTGATTCCAGAAATATTGGTGCTGCTAAACCAACCTTATTTTGATTTTAAAAATATCTGGCCACTTGACTACGATTTCTTCTACGATTATCAGATCAGTACTTTTCTGAGTTCTGGTGGGGTAGGGATGTTTATGTTGATCTGGGGTATTCTATTGATCATCGTGGGAGTGCCCACATTTACCTATTTCTTTGGCAAGCGTTGGTATTGTTCTTGGGTTTGTGGCTGCGGAGGCTTGGCAGAGACTTTGGGCGATCCTTTTCGTCAGCTTTCTGATAAGTCTGTAAAAGCTTGGAAATATGAGAGATATATCATCCATGGAGTTTTGGTGCTGGCGGTTGTGATGACAACAGTGACTATTGCAAATTATTTTTCAGGTTTCAGTTTCTTGGGAAATGCAACCAACCAGTTACATTCGTTTTATGGATTTGCAATAGGTTCAGCCTTTGCCGGAGTGGTAGGTACTGGGTTTTATCCATTTATGGGGAACCGAGTTTGGTGTCGCTTTGGTTGTCCTCTTGCTGCATACTTAGGAATAGTGCAGCGATTCAAGTCTAGATTTAGAATAACTACCAATGGAGGGCAATGTATCTCCTGTGGAAATTGCTCCACTTATTGTGAAATGGGCATCGATGTTCGCGCCTATGCTCAGAAGGGACAAAATATAGTTCGATCAAGCTGCGTCGGTTGTGGAGTTTGCTCGGCAGTTTGTCCTCGCGGTGTACTAAAATTGGAAAATGGAAATGAAGAAAACCGTGTTAATGATTTCCCGATTCTGATTGGAAATGACTCAGTAAAGTTGAATGCGTAAATGATTGTAGTATATCTTTTGATAGGTGTTTATGCACTTGGAATGCTGTTTATTTTTATTTACAGCTTAGCGCAGGGGCATTTGCTTTTGAATTTTCTGAAGTCCAGAAATAAGAAAGAACCTATTCCCCCAAGTCCAGAATCGTGGCCTTTGGTTACTGTTCAATTGCCGATTTTTAATGAACTCTACGTAGTAGAGCGACTTATTGAGGCTGCCGCCAAAATCAATTACCCTAAAAAATTACTTCAAATTCAAATTCTGGATGATAGCACAGATGCTACAGCCCAGTTGATTCAGGAGAAAATCAAAAATTTTCCGGAGGTCAATTTTCAATACCTCCATCGAAGAGATCGTACAGGTTTTAAAGCAGGAGCTTTAAGGGAAGGCTTAGTAGAGGCTTCAGGTGAATTTATCGCTATTTTTGATGCGGATTTTATTCCCAATCCTGATTTTATTTATAAGACTATACCCTACTTCAGTTCTGAGAAAATAGGAATGGTGCAAACGCGCTGGACTCATCTCAATGAGAATTATTCGTTGTTGACCAAGCTTCAAGCGTTTGCTCTGGATGCACATTTTTTGATTGAGCAGATCGGGAGAAACAGTCAGCATGCCTTTATCAATTTCAATGGGACGGGAGGCATCTGGCGAAAGAGTTGCATTATCGATGCCGGTAATTGGGAAGACGATACCTTGACAGAGGATTTGGATCTGAGCTATCGAGCGCAGCGGAGAGGCTGGGAATTTGTCTATCGAAGAGAAATCGAATCTCCGGCAGAGCTTCCACCTGTCATGTCAGCCATCAAGTCCCAACAATTTCGCTGGACCAAAGGAGGAGCAGAATGTGCGGCTAAGCATGCTAGAGGCATTTTGAAGGGAGACTTGCCTCTTTCCACCAAAATTCATGCAATGGCACATCTGTTCAATAGCAGTATTTTCATTGCAATAATCTTGGTCAGTCTAAGTAGCATAGGTGTCTGGTGGGCAGGCCTGCAGGGCTTGATTTCCAGTGGTATTTTTAGGCTAGCTGGTGTCTTTTTAGTAGGCTTTGTCATCATCGCTTGTGTCTATTTGGTTGCCTTTTTTTATGGTAAAAAGAATTTCTGGAAAAGCTTATTCGAAGCCCTATACGTGTTGCCACTCTTCCTTTCTGTATCGATGGGACTGGCATTGCACAATGCCCAAGCCGTTTGGGAAGGGCTATCCGGAAAGAAATCACCTTTTATCCGTACCCCAAAATTTAATCTAGAATCTGGTAAAACAGGACTAAAAGCAAATTCGTATTTAGCATCAAAAATCCCTACCACAACTTGGTTTGAAGGATTATTGGCCTTGATTTTCTCCGCTATGGTGATCATCCATTTGAGTATTGGATCTTATGAATTATTACCCTTTCACTTGATGCTAGCCATAGGATATGGACTAGTTTTCATCACCTCCTTCCGATCATATGGGCTTGGAAAATAAGCATTATGGTGCCACTCCGATCGTGGACGTAATTATTCCAGCATACAACGAGGAAAAATCACTTCCAAAAGTCTTGCGGGATATTCCAAAAATCGTCAGGAATATCGTCGTGGCAAATAACAATTCCACTGATCGAACCGGTGAATTTGCGAAGGCTGAAGGTGCCCACGTCGTCTTTGAACCACAAAAGGGCTACGGTAAAGCCTGCCTTACGGCTATGGATTGGATAAAACAGCAAGAGGTTCAACCGGATATTGTTGTCTTTCTTGATGGGGATTACAGTGATTATCCAGAAGAATTGATGCTATTGATTCAGCCAATCATAGCGAATGAATCCGATATGGTTATCGGGTCGAGGGCACTCGGTGAGCGCGAGGCTGGTTCGATGACTTTACCGCAGGTATTTGGGAATTGGCTAGCAACAACTATGATGCGCTACATTCAGGGAGCCAAGTTTTCGGATTTAGGTCCTTTTCGGGCGATTCGATGGGCAGATTTATTAAAGTTGAATATGGTCGATGAGAATTTCGGCTGGACTATAGAAATGCAAATCAAAGCACATAAAGCTGGGCTTCGCTATATCGAGATACCCGTAACCTATCGAAAACGAATCGGAGTTTCAAAGGTAAGTGGGACGGTAAAAGGTGTCTTTGGTGCCGGATACAAAATAATTTTTACGATTTTTAAGTATTGGTAACCGCATCTGATGATAAGGTTCTTAATAAAAAGGCATATGAAAAATTCTATCCAGTACTTCCTGCTTTTAATCATTTTGGCCGCTTGTAATCCTGATAGTAGGAATGGGGTCGATGAGGAAAAATTTGCCAGCCATTGGTATCAGGGAAAAGCAGAAATTAATGTTTTTGACCTTAAACAAATGAGATATGGCGAATCTCGTAAAGGTAAAGCGGTAATGATTTTTGTTGCGGAGGATTTCTCCAAAAGGCGACAGGTGAAATTAGATGATCCAAGTGGAGCCGGAGCAGATGCCCAAAAGGTGCTAAAGCTAAATATGACTCGGGAGTTTCTTACAGGGGTTTACCCTTACAATACTATGCTTTCGGTTTTTACGCCAGTTTATGAGGAAATCAAATCTCCAAAGCTAGTTACTTCAGTCACGGAGTGGTGTGGACAATCTTTCATCCAACTCAATTGGGAAAACAATGCCTATCAGGCGCAGCTCTTTTCCTATTTTGAAGCTGAAGGAGATCAAAGTGTGAAAATTAAGGCACAGCCAGAAGATGAATTATTTAACCTGATTCGCCTAAATCCTGATCTCATCCGAACTGGGGAAAGGGAACTTATCCCAAGCTTGATTTACCAACGGTTTTCTCATAATCCCCTTCAAGCAGAGGATGCGGTAATCAGTAAAAGAAAATTTGGCTCAGCTCAGGCCGAGGTCGAGGTCATTTATCCTGACCTAGGAAGAACTTTGATTATTCGATACATCAATTCCTTTCCTTTTGAGATTATATCTTGGGAAGAAATTCAGCTGAAGGAGGATGGCGAGAAAGATATCACCTCTGCTGTCCGTAGCAAAGTCTCTATGCTGGATTACTGGAATAGAAATGCAAAAGGAGATGAGGGACTGCGGCAAACTCTAGGCTTTTGAACTCAAGATTTAGCATCGGCTCGCTCGTTTTCATTTGGCTTTTGATGCTGATTGGGATACATTATCTAGGGTATTTTGTCGAAAGAGAAGACTTTAATTTGATGCTCCCTCTTTTTTTTGGACTGTTTCTTTGCTTGCTACTTTTTAAATTTTGGTTCAAAGAGTTCTCTTGGTCTTGGATTTTTGTGGGAGGATTAGTTCTCCGTCTTAGCTTGCTCATGGCCATTCCTTTCTGGTCAGAGGATTTTGTTCGGTTTCTTTGGGATGGGGAATTAGTACGAATGGGTTTTAACCCATACCTCGAATTGCCTGCCGACTTTCTTCAAACTCTCGGTGACGCACAAAATCCCTATTTGGCTAATCTGCTCGATTTGATGAATTCCCCAAATTACTTTTCAGTCTATCCACCGCTAAATCAGGCCATCTTTTACCTAGCTGCTTTGGGTGCCGAAATGGATCCTTGGCGGGGAGTAGTAGCACTTCGGATTCTAATTATTCTGGGTGAGATCGGTGTTTTCTTCGTCTTGAAAAAGCTCTTCCAAGCATTTTCGATTCCTTCCAGTCAATTGATTTTATATTGGTTAAATCCCTTAGTAATTCTGGAATTAACCGGAAATCTACATTTCGAAGGGTTTGTCTTGCTTTCGCTACTCTTGGTAGTTTATTTACTTTTGCAGTCTCGATTTGCTGGAGCTGGATTCTTTTGGGGAATTGCAATTGGGATCAAAATGCTCCCTTTGATGCTCATTCCAGCACTTATAGCTTTTGCGAAAACTCGTAAATCGATTGGGTTCTGGATCGCTTCTTTTGTAGCGATTTTGGTCAGTTTTGCTTGGCTATTGCTTGGTGATTCTTGGATGAATTTCTTCCAAAGCCTCCGGCTTTATCAAGGCAAATTTGAATTCAATGCATCCATCTATTACCTACTTCGAGAAGTAGGTTTTTGGATCAAAGGCTATAATACCATAGCCACACTATCCAAAATTCTAAGTGGGATTACCTTGATTTCTATTCTGTATTTTTCTTGGAAAAGAAAGCCAGAATCAATACCTCAACTTGTTGATCTATGGGTATTGATTTACCTGATATATTTGGTTTTGCAGCCGGTAGTTCATCCTTGGTATATTATTCCTGCTTTTGGCTTAAGCCTCATGAGCAATAGAAGAACGTTTTTGATTTGGACATTCGCAACTATTTTCTCCTATCAGGCCTACGGTACTATTGGCTTTGAAGAAAGTGCCCTTTTCTTAATCCTCGAGTATGGATTGCTTAGTGGAGTCATTTTCTCTGATTATTTTCTCCGAAAAAGAAATTCTAATTTGCAGCTATGAATACGAAAATCACCAGTTTCATTCTCTTCGTAGTCCTTTTGGCGGGCTGTACTCCAAGTCCTGAAAAACAAGCAATAGAACTTATGCAAAAGAGTATCGAAGCCCATGAGACCTCAAATTCTTGGGCGAACCTGAAAGCGATCAAGTTTAGAAAATGGACTCGGTTACTCAATGAAAATGGGGAAGTGGAATCTGAAACAGACCAATTCAATGAGTTTCGATTGGTGCCGTTTTTTGAAGGTAAAATCAGCTGGGTGGTAGACAGCATCTCGCATGTTTCCAGCTGGGATGGTACAATGATGCACTATACCATGGGAGGAAATGAGGTAAAAAATCCTGATTTCTTAGCCCAAAAGAAGAAAGATCTGGACGCAGCATTTTATGCGCTAGCTCAACCCTGGAAATTGCTTGACGAAGGTCCCGAACTCAGGTATGAAGGTCAAAAGACCCTCGAAAATGGAACGCAGGTGGAAGTCATCGCTGTTGACTATGGAGCTGATGCGGATCAGTGGTGGTACTATTTTGACCCAAAGAATTCTCTGATGATTGGAAATGAAGTGCAACTCAAGGATCATCGAAGTTTGATTTATAATTTATCGTATGATGATTCTTCTGGAATGCTGATGCATGGGACGAGGGAGAGCTATCGCGTCAATGAGTCAGGAGAGCGATTGTATCTTCGGGCAGAATACAGTTACACGGAATATGAATTGATTTTTGAATAAATAATTATAAAAATGATAAGATTTAGTTTGTTGCTTTTGGTTTGTTTGGGATTAGGATTCACAGCATGCGATTCGCGTTCTGAAGCTCAAAAGATTGTTGATGATTCGATAATTGCCCATGGAGGTGATAGTTTTTCAAAATCACTTATCGAATTTGACTTTAGGAACATCCATTACAGGATTTTCAAGACTGAAAGTGAATTCGAGTACATCCGTGAATTCACAGATTCGACGGGAATGATAAAAGATGTACTTAATAATGCGGGTTTTATCCGCACGGTGAATGGGGTGAAGATCGATACACTCGACCAAGAATGGATCGGTAAATATTCCAGATCGGTAAATTCAGTGGCTTATTTTGCTTTTTTACCTTATGGGCTAAACGATGCCTCAGTCCTCAAAGAATACCTCGGCGAGACTACCTTAAATGATAAAACGTATGAGTTGATTAAGGTGGTTTTCCAACAAGAAGGAGGCGGGGAAGACTTCGATGATCAGTTCTTGTATTGGATCGGTAAAGAGAATCATTATGTGGATTTCATTGCATACAGCTATCATACAGATGGTGGAGGGATTCGGATGAGAGAAGTTAGTGATGTAATCGAAGTAGGAGGTATTCGCTTTCAAAACTACTTGAACTTGAAGCCTGAAGACAAAAATACTAGCGTAGAAAAGATGCAGGATCTTTACCTTTCTGGTGATTTAGAGTTACTTTCAGAGATAAATCTTGAAAATATTACTGTCGTCCCATTAAAAAAATAAACTGATATGAATCCCAAGCCACTGCTTTTTGAAAATCGAAAAAAGCTAAAGCTTGCGGCTAATTTATACTTGCCTTTGGACCAGGCACCTCGCTTTTATGCGCTTTTTGCGCATTGCTTCACTTGCACCAAAAACTTCTCGGCAGTCACTCAGATTTGCACGGCTCTTTCCCAGCAAGGGATTGCCGTGATGAGTTTCGATTTTACAGGACTGGGTAGATCTGAGGGGGAGTTTCAGGATAGTTCTTTTTCTGCTAATATTTCTGATCTGAGCGATGCTGCAGCCTTCTTAGCTGAAAATTACCAAGCCCCAAAACTATTGGTTGGCCATTCGCTAGGCGGATCGGCAGTAATTTATGCCGCTGCCCAGTTGGAATCTATTGAGGCTATCGCCACGATTGCGGCGCCCGCCTATCCAGCCCACGTGAAGAATTTGTTTGAGGATAAAATTGAAGAAATCGAGGCCAAGGGTTCCGGAAAAGTAAATATCGGAGGCCGCCCATTTCAAATAAATAAAGCCTTTATCGACGATTTGGAACAGAAGCCTCTAGAAAGCTTTTTGAAAAAGCTCAAAAAATCCATTTTGATCTTTCACGCTCCGCAGGATAAAATCGTTGATATTTCCAATGCAGCTGCACTTTATCAGGCGGCCTTTCATCCCAAAAGCTTTATTTCATTAGATGGTGCAGATCACCTTTTATCCAATCCGCTCGATAGCCAATACATCGGAGAGGTTATTGCCACCTGGAGTAGCCGATATGTAAAACCTTCTGATGAAGTCACACTTAATGATTTGAAAGGAAATCAAGTATTGGTGAGATTGGCGGGAGAAGGGTATACGACTGAGATCAAAACCCCATTTCATCATTTACTGGCAGATGAGCCTACCGAAGTGGGTGGAGCTAATCTAGGCCCGACGCCGTATGATTTATTGATGGCTTCTCTTGGAAGCTGTACTGCCATGACCTTGAAGATGTATGCTGAAAGAAAAAAATGGGCACTCAAAGAGGTTTCGGTTTACTTAAACCATGATAAAGTCCACCTTGATGATAGTAAAGCTCCCGAGGATTCAGGGACGAAAGTGAGTCAATTCACCCGAATTATCCAACTCGAAGGGAATCTGGACGATGAGCAACGACAAAGACTGCTGGAAATCTCCAACCGATGTCCTGTGCATAAGACGCTTCAGGAAGAGATTATAATTCAAACCATGCTAATCAAATGAAAGGCTTGGCTAGAAATTCCTATTTATTTAGTAGCGTCGGATTGATTCTGGTAGTTGCATTTTCTTGGTTTATGATTCCAGAGGAGAAGCTGTTAATCGCAACAGAAAAATGGAAAGGAGTATGTTGGGTAGGAACTCGAGCAGTGCTTGAAGGGCCAGAATTGAAAGCTTTGAAAGCTACCGGAGCCGATGCGATCTCTCAGACTCCATTCGGATGGCAGAGTGCGGTGAATTCTCCTGAGATCAAATGGCAAACTGCGAATGATAAAGCATGGTGGGGTGAATCTTCTAATGGCCTAAAAGCCACCTTGGATTCTTCGTCGGCCATGGGGATGATGAATTTACTTAAACCCCACCTATGGGTGCGTGGGAGTTGGCCCGGAGAGATTGAGATGAAGACTGAGGAAGATTGGCAAGTATGGTTTGAGAATTACCGAGGATTCATTTTAGATTATGCGATTCTAGCTGAGGAGCAAGGTTTCCCGATGCTTTGCGTAGGGACAGAGCTGGAGAAAACTTCCCATCGAGAGCAGGACTGGCGAAAAGTCATCGAGCAGGTCAGAAAGGTGTATTCAGGAAAATTGGTCTATGCTGCAAATTTCACGGAGTTTGAAAAAATCAAGTTTTGGGATGCACTGGATTACATTGGGATTCAAGCGTATTTTCCACTTGCAAAATCCCACAATCCAAACTTAAAGGAATTGACCAAATCTTGGGAAATGCACCTTCCCAAAATCGAAAAGGTAGTCCGTAAATTCCAAAAGCCTGTTTTCTTCACCGAGATCGGTTATTGCAATACGGTAGACGCTGCGATCGAGCCTTGGGTGTGGCCAAACGAGCGGACAGAAATTCAGCTTTCTGAAGAAGTTCAAGCTTTATGCTATAAGGCATTTTTTGAGACCGCTTGGCAAAAGCCTTGGATGGCTGGTGTCTTTTTTTGGAAGTGGTATCCAACTGCTCACGGAAGAGATCCTGACTTTACCCCGCAGGGCAAAGCTGCGGAGGCGGTAATGGCGGAATATTTTTTAGGGGATTGAGTGCAATAATATCCCACGATACCCAGTCGTGAACGAAGCCAAATTTATAACGATAAGGAAGTCCCTAGCTATAGTCCAGACCATAAGTCGAAGTCTTTAGGAAAATGAACACAATGCTGGTATGGCGACCACATACAAAAGGGAGAATTTGGTTTTGATATAAAAATCAACCGCTTATGTGACTTTAGTCATGCTTTGGCCGAAGATTCTTGGCTAAGTTGAGTATGATTTAGAATCAATTGATCATCAATCAAATCAACAGCTATGAAAAAAAATATGGGGAGTGCTGATCGTGCAATTAGATTATTGCTAGCAGCAGTATTAGTAATTTTGAATTTCTCGGGGGTGATTTCGGGAGTGGTCGGTCTGATCGCATTAGTCGTAGCGGCAGTGTTTACGGTAACCACATTGGTGGGTTATTGCCCATTATATTCTTTAATCGGTGTAAAAACCTGTAAGACCAACGAGGCATAGCAGCACAAAAAACTGAAATGGTACGATAGCCGAAGGATAATTCCTTCGGTTTTTTTTGTAGGTTAAAACTACTTCGGAACTATACATTTTGAAAGCAATTCAAGACAGGATTAGAATAAAAAAAAGGGGTAGCACCCGAATGGACACTCCCCTTTTAACTAATTGGTTGACCCCGCAAAAGTGTTCTGTAATTAATTAGTGCTCAACTGGCCCCGAATTTCGCCATTTGGATAGGTTGCAGAGTGAAGGTTGACATAGTAAAGTCCAGCTTTCAAATCTGCTTCCTGCTCCTCATTCAATGTCTGCATGTACATGAACGGTGTTGTGAAGGTAGTGCCTAAGTTGAAAATCACTCCACCATTGACGCCAGCTGCCGCCTTGTGAATGTGCCAAGCTACAGGTGTGAAACCAGTGTAGGTAATGTTCAACATCAACATCTTTGTGTCTTCATTAAAAGTACCGCCCACTTTTCCTGAAGAGGCAGAAGGATTAGCAGGAACTTCTGCGGCACCAGATAATATGCCAGTTACTAGTGTGTCAGGAGTCACTTCCTCCTTGTCTTTACAACCCATTACTAAAGTCATTAAGAATAATCCTAAGAATGCAATTTTTTTCATAGTTATTTAATTTATATAGTTCTAACGTCATAGTAATAGCGCTTGTAGAAGCAAATTGTTTGAATAGCTGAAAAAAATAGGATCACCTTCCCATGCCTGAGTGAGCTATTTAACTCAGATATTGGACATCAATCCTTTACTCATCGACAACCATTAGGGACTGACAACCTGGAGGGTTATAAGATTTATGATTGACTCGTCCCGCGAAGTAACTTGGCTATTTCTTTAAAAAAATGTGCTACTTATTATCTGGTTAAAACCAGAGATTTAAATCCAATGATTTTGATCGGATCAATCTCATTTAAGCAATTTGAAGTAGCTGAATTTCCCCTAAAATGGACCGGATTCCGATCAGTTGGATAAATACTTTTTTCGCTCTTTTTTATCCATTTCCATTAGGATCAGATCAGCGTCATGTATGGACTTCAGCGCCATATTGATCTCATCGCTTTGGACGTTCTGTTGATCTGAAAAAAGTGATACTGGAAAATTAACCCAGATCATTCCAAAGTCATCCATCTCCCAACGGCTTTGGATCATTTTCACATGATGCATTTTTTCGAGTGTGAAGAAGGAGGATTCCCCGATGGCTTGGCCGGGAAAAACAACTTCACCGAGGCTTACTTTTGCCGAATTAGCTTTTAGACCAGTCAATCTGCTAAAGCTCCCGTCCTGGTGGTAGATCTCCACGAAGTTTTCTGAGTCAAAACTAGACAATCCAGTGATGGCCTCCTCGCTATCCATTCTGATTTCTGATACAATACCTTTTCGTGGAGCGCAGATTGTCGTTGGTTTTTCAAAGAAAAAACCTGCACCCGTATAGGCTTGGGATTTCGGGTTTTTTGGGTCTTGAGGTGCTTTGCTCGTAAGGGGTCTCATGCTAAGGATAGTTCCCTCCTGGACTGGCAGCAAGTAATCAGGCATTTCCAGATCATTTGGTTCGTAGTTCCCCTTGTACAATTTGGTGTTGTAATTAAACCCAGTCTTATCATTGACATAGATTGACCGGAGTTTTACCAAATTGGTTTTGCCTGGATTAGCTACCGCATAAATCACCCTCCCGTCAAAAGACTCAAGATTTTCAAGTTTCAAAAATTCGATTCTAATAGTATAAGGTATTTTCTCATTGTTGAATGCAAGCAGCGTAAGGTTCCTGTCTTGATCCTGTTCGGCGACGATTTGCACTTGGGCGAAGGATAAATTTCCGATTAAAAAAAAGACAAAAATGGCTAGAATTCTCATTAACGTATTCTTGGTGTAAAATTGGTGGCTTAGATTCCGGATCGAAGGTAATAAAAACTAAGTAGTTTGAATTATTTGATATATTCTGACTCTTTTTCATAAGAAGTATTAATTTTAGTATTCTACTAACCTTAAACCCACCGTGAAAAAAAATCAAAGAAGAGAGTTTCTTAAATCATCTGGCCTAGCTGGTCTTGGGTTAATCGGAGCTGGATCTGCTTTTGGATCAGACTTTGAAAAATTACCCTTAGAATCAAAAAAAGGGCATAATCGAATTCAATCCTTTAATATGTCTGGATTTGCAGCGCCAAAATTAGCGACAGTCCGTGTAGGAATAGTTGGATTGGGAATGCGTGGACCAGGAGCTGTGGACCGATTGAGTAAAATCGAAGGAGTAGAAATTAAAGCACTTTGCGACTTGCTTCCTGAGCGCGTAGCAAAAGCGAAAGATCAGTTGAAAGGTACTTCCCACCAGCCAGTGGGTTATTCAGGTAATGTTTACTCTTGGAAGGAAATGTGCGATCGGACAGATTTGGATCTCATTTATATCACTACCCCATGGGAGTGGCATACGCCAATGGCAGTCTACGCGATGGAAGCCGGCAAACATGCTGCTACGGAAGTGCCTGCAGCACGTACACTTGAGGATTGCTGGCAATTGGTGGAAACTTCGGAACGTACTCAAAAGCACTGCATGCAACTCGAGAATTGTTGTTATGATTTTTTTGAATTGATGACCCTGAAAATGGCCCGTGAGGGATTTTTCGGAGAGGTTATACATGTTGAAGGTGCCTATATCCACAATTTACTTGGTTTGAACTTTGACAAGGAAAATGGATATCAAGATATGTGGAGACTGAGGGAAAATTACCGAAACGGTAATCTTTACCCCACACATGGACTTGGTCCAATCTGCCAGATCTTGAATATCAACCGTGGTGATCAGATGGATTACCTTACTTCAGTCTCTTCCAATGATTTTCTGATGAAAAAGGAGGCGGAGAAGTTGGCACAAGAGGATATGTTTTGGTCTGAGTTCGCTTCTAAAAACTACCGTGGAAATATGAATACTACAGTAGTCAAAACTAAGCATGGAAAGACCATCATGATCCAACATGATGTGACTTCTCCTCGACCTTATTCTCGTCTTCATGTGGTCAGTGGTACGGAAGGCTACGCTCAAAAATATCCTGATCGAAAAGTAGCTAAAGGCGAAAGTTGGATGAAGGAAGAGGAAATGAATGAACTGACGAAAAAATATACCCCTGAGATTGTTCAGAAAGTCGGTGACCTAGCCAAGGAAGTTGGTGGCCATGGAGGAATGGACTTTATGATGGATTGGAGATTGATTGACTGCCTGAGAAATGGCCTTCCACTTGACCAAGATGTCTATGATGCTGCACTTTGGAGCTGTATCTCGCCTCTGAGTGAATGGTCTGTGATGAACCGATCCAACTCTATTGATGTACCTGACTTCACTGCTGGTAATTGGAAGACCAACAAACCCGTACCAATTACATTAAGGTAAACTGATATTTAGTTGGTTGAGAGTTAGTCTTTCCTTTTCTTAATTAAATCTAAAGTGACCAAAATAGCATAATGATCTGAATAGGGAAGTGGTACCACTTGATAGCTCACCAGTTGAAAGTAAGTGGAATCATAAAAGAGGTAATCAATTCGCTTACCTTCTTCCCCTTCACCAGGATAAGTTGGGTCGCTATTTCCCGCTTCTTTTCCTGCGTCTTTCCAATGGGAAGGGATCCGATTGTAAGCATCAGAACCTTCTTCAAAGTTGAAATCACCAACAATAAAAGCAGGAAGTGCGAGTGAGTCAGCATAAGAAATTATGGCGTCAATCTGTGCAACTCGATTTTCCTCATATTCATGATCGAGGTGAACACTCCCCATGTAGATTTCTTCCAAAGTCTTCAATTCTAGTCGCGACCAGACTACAGCTCTAGCTTCTCCACCAGCTGGACTAGGAAGGGGGAAAGTGTGATAGCCCTTGGACTTTTTATTCAAAACCCCATTCCCATAAGCTCCTTCTTCGAATTCAATGGATCGTCCAAAATATCCTCTATATCCAGTCTCTCTGCTAAGCCTTAAGATCTGATTGATTTTTTCCCCATAGATTCTAGCAGAGCGAAGCGTCATACTATCCAATTCTTGGAACGCGATAGCTTCAGGTTGGACAAGAACAATGTAATCTGCTATCGTATGCAATGTGGGTTTTCCGGATAAAGTAGGGTTTTCCCCATGATAGATATTATAGGAAAGAATACTAAATCGCTGGGCTTTGGCTAAAGAAATATTTAAGATTGATAAAAAAGTAAGGAGTAATAATCGTTTCATTTTTGCTGTATATTCTTCAATCTCGGCTGCTTAACTTTTTCGAGTAACTCTCGATTTTGCGTTACAATATTAACTTTTTCTGCTGGATCAAAAGACAGATCAGTCAGCTCTTATTCCCTTTAGCACTCGACTACTGTTTCTGACAATTGCCATATCGTATATAAAAATCCATTGAAATATAGCTTAATAACACATTTTGAAAAAGATTACTTATTCTGATTCGGTGTGAGAGCAGAAAAATCAATCATAGCATGCTATTCTGCAAAAGAAAATACGAGTAAGGATCGAGTTAAAATTAGAGTACTTTAGCCTGAGCTTATCTTGCTCCTTAAGATTATCGACCTAAGGTTATTTTTACAGGACAATTGGCTCTTCAATTTCATCTGACTAAGATTTCCGATGTTTCTGTTATTTCTCAACTATGAAAAAAATACTTGTAGCAATTTTAATTTTTGGAGGTTTATTCGCAGGCCTTGCTTGGGGTTTAGAGGTGTATTCAGAAAAGAAAATCACCCAACTTCTCAACAATAATCCTGATCGAAAATATGATATTCTCTTTGAGGAAATTTCGATTAGCCTTTTTAAACAAGTTGCTAGTCTAAAGAAAATCAGACTAGTCCCATTAGATGAAGAGGTTGCTACAAAAGTGAGTGGCTCATTGAATAGTATAGAGCTGAACGGGGTAGGCTTTTTGGATTTGTTTTTTAATAGAAGGCTGACCATAAATCGACTAGTGCTGAATGATCCAGGCTTTCGGTTGATTCACAAAGAAGTGAATAGTAGACCGGAGGACAATTCTCAGGCACTTCAAGGACTTTTTCAAGATGTTATTTCGAGAGGAGTGATCAGTAATTTTGAGCTCCGCAATGGGACAGCCGAATTCCTTGTACAGGGTGATAGCCTAATGCCTTTTGGGAATTTCACGGATTTGAATATTTCTGCGTATGGGATCATCTCCGATTCAGTAATCGTTCAGAATCTGGTTCCTTTCCAGCTTGAGTCCATTCGGATAAGTCTCAAAAACCTGAAATTAAACACGCTTGATAAACAGCTTTTCAAGTTTGGTGAATTGGATTTTGACTCTGAATCCAAAACTATTCTCATTAAGGATTTAAGCCTAAAATATGACGATTGGGAAGAGTTCGTCAATCAGATGGAGTATCAGAAAGATGTGATCGAGTTTAGTTTGAAGGAGTTGACGCTTAGCTACATCGATACTAAAAACAACATCTACGGAGACTGGCAAATAATAGCGGGCCTTGCAAGATTAGATGGGATGGTTTTGGAGGATTACCGTGATAAGAATAAACCAAGGCCAGAGGAACCAGAAAAGCCATTATTTGAAGGAATGGTGGAGCAAATCCCATTTCCTATCGAACTGGATACGATACGGATTTCTAATGCCGAGATTATTTATCGAGAATTGCTTCCTGGAAATGCTGAGCCTGGATTGCTTAAGTTTGATCAAGTGTCAGCAGAGGTTTTAAATTTCACCTCATCCGATTCTTTACAAGTAGGTGAAATGACCTTACATGCAAGCGCTTTATTTAATGGAGTAGCAAAGATGAACTTGGACTTTCAAGTGCCTTATGGAAAAGAATTATTTACCCTTCAGGCTAGTATCCAAGGTTTCGAACTAAGTGGAATAAATGAGATTCTGGAGCGAATGGCAAGTGTAAGAGTGGCGTCTGGAAAGGTTAGAGAAATGCTGCTTGAGATGGAAGTCAGTCGATATCGATCCTCAAACAGACTGACGTTTCAATACGAAGATCTAAAACTTGAATTATTGGGAGAAGATCATTCGAAAAAGAAACTTAAGAGCGCCGTCGCCAATTTATTTAGCTCTAAAAGTAATCTTTCCACAGACTCTAATTATAAGAAAGCAATCTATGTCACTGATCGGAATATTTACCGAGGTCCTTTCAATTTGATTTGGGAGAGTACCAAGGAGGGTTTATTACAGATCGTCCCGGGAGATGTGGTTCAACTTTTCGGTCCAAAGAAAAAATAATCATTTCTTGTTAGTGAACTTCCTCATTTCCTCCGCTACTTTTTGATCTAGGTCCACGTCACTTTTGGAGAGTTCGGTGATGATATTCTGAAGGTTGGTTTGGTCTCGATTCTGCGATAGTTTGGCGCTTGCCTGCACTTCGGTGATCTGAATCTCAAAACCAACCAATGCACGAACCTGACTTTCTAGATATTCCAGACTCATTCCTTCCACGCTGACCCGATTGGGACGGCCTAATTCATAGGTGTCCGTCAATTTTTTTAAGTGATTCAGCAACTCTTCACCTTCAATGATTTTGATTTTTCCATAGACATGGACTGCTAGGTAGTTCCAAGTGGGGACATTCTCGTGATTGTACCAAGAAGAAGAGATGTAAGCATGTGGGCCCTGAAACATGACTAAAACCTCACCCTGCTCCGGAATTGCTTTCCATTGGGAATTTGCTTTGGCGATATGACCTGAAATAATGGCTTTACCAGATTCATTTTGATCCAAAACAAATGGGAGATGAGTGGCAAGGGGTCTTCCATTACCCTGTGAGATTAGCGTAGCGAAGCCATTTTTTTGGATGAAGGATATGATTTCAGGTTCATCTTCCCAGCGATTGATTGGATTGACATACATGGGGAGTATTTTTTCTGGTTAAATTTGAGCTAAGCTATAAATAATTAGTACTTCGAAACAGATTTGGAGTAAATTCAATCTCATATTTTTAGTAAGTTAGTTTTATGGAAAATGAATCAACGGATCGACTGGAATTGGCCGCAAAATTTGTCAATAATACCGGAGCACCGATTTTTTTAACTGGGAAAGCTGGAACTGGAAAAACCACTTTTTTGAGAGACTTGGTTCGAAAGACCCATAAGCGACATGTGATTTTGGCTCCTACGGGTATTGCTGCTTTACATGCAAAAGGGGTGACTATTCATTCGCAGTTTCTTTTTCCGATGGGTAGTTTTCTGCCTGTTCGCGAACCTGAAGGTAATTTCACCAGCCAATACGGTTTTTTCACCCAAAATACCTTAGCGAGAAAACATCCGCTCAATCAACTCCGAAAGAACGTCTTAAAGGCAGTGGACCTATTGGTTATCGATGAGGTCAGTATGCTTCGAGCTGATATTTTAGATGCGATTGATTACCGCATGCGTAGTGTAAAAGGGAATTACCGTGATCCTTTTGGAGGAGTGCAGGTGCTCATGATAGGTGACTTGTATCAATTGCCCCCTATTGTCCGAGATAATGAATGGGAGATCTTACGGCAGTTTTATCCAAGTATGCATTTTTTTGAAGCACATGCGCTGCGAAATTCTGGGATGGTTTACCTCGAGTTGGACAAGATTTTCCGACAGCAGGACGAGGAATTTATCCGAATTTTGAATCACCTTCGGGATAATGAAGTAACTCCGGATGATGTCCGGATACTTAATTCTCATTATAGGACGGAAGCAGAAGTCAAAGAACTTCCGCCTTGTATCATGATTACCACGCATAATTACAAAGCCGATCAGCTCAATCAAAAAGAGCTGGGTGCGCTCAATATCACCTCTTTTTTTTACGATGCAGAGGTGGAGGATGACTTTCCAGAGTCACTTTTCCCACTTCCAAAAACCATTGAACTCCGAGAAGGTGCTCAAATCATGTTTGTCAAAAATGACAGTTCGGGTAGCTCTGAGTACTTCAATGGGAAGCTAGCCAAGGTCATCAGACTTTCTAAGACGGATGTAATTGTACGAATGCAGGACTCAGAAACAGAATTTCAGCTGCGCAAAGAGCGATGGGAAAATAAGAAGTACATTATTAATAACGAGACCAAGGAGCTGGACGAAGAAGTCGTGGGTACGTTTTCCCAATTCCCCATCAAATTGGCTTGGGCAGTAACCGTTCATAAAAGCCAAGGCTTAACTTTTGATCGTGCGATTATTGATGTAGGTCAGGCTTTCGCTCCCGGTCAAGTTTATGTGGCCTTGAGTAGATTAAGGTCTTTGGAAGGTTTGGTGCTTCGAAGCCGGATTTCTTCTGACTTGATTCAATCTGATCGGCAAGTGGTTGACTTTTCGATTGGAGCTAAAAAACAAACTCGGCTGGAGGAATTGCTGGATCAGCACCAAGGTCAATACGTTTCACATCTTTTGGATAGCACCTTTGATTTCAGTCCCATTCAAAAGGAATTGGAGGTTTTTCAGAATGATCAAGCGAGCAGTATGGAGTTTGAAGACGATGAAATGCGCGGAGCAATCCCAACGATTAGAAGTCGATTTCAGTCTGAAAAGGAGCACTCCGATCGTTTCCGAAGACAACTTTTGGTCTTGGTTCACCAAGGTAATCAAGTCAAACTTCAAGAGCGCTTAGCTAAGGGTAGTCAATATTATCGGGAGATTATTGCCAATCAGATTCAGCAAGTGATTGGCTTGAGAAGTCAAGTAGAGAATTTTTCTAAAACCAAAAAGTACCAAGAGGGATTGGAATTGCTGGAAGGGATGCTCATTCGAAAATATTTGGAGATCAGTAAAGTTGCTCGAATGGTCAAGGCGATTTTGAACGGCGATATGCCGGGTAAAATGGAAGAGCTTGATCAGGAGGTTTTGGCACTCCGCATGCAGTTTATTGCGAAAGCAAAAGAGAAAGCGGCAGAAAAAATGCAAACCATCAAGTCAAAAACAGGTCGGAAGAAAACTGGTGCGGCCAAACCAAAGCGAACAAAAGGAGATTCACAAGAACTCACTTTTGCACTATTTGAAATGGGTAAAACAATTCCACAGATCGCTGAAGAACGAGAACTGGCGGAGTCTACCGTAAAAAGTCACTTAGCTGATGGGATTGCTCTTGGACGAATAGAGCTTTCAGATTGCCTGCCTGAGGAAGTTATTTCAGAGATCAAATCCCAGTTTGACCGCTTCAAAAGTGTCACAGCACTTCGGGAACATTTTCAGGGAAAATTTGACTACGGTACATTGAAAATGGTCTTTGCGGGAAATAAGCTCGATTGAAAATCAGAAGGCTAATTGAGATAGCGTAAGGAGAAGCAAAAACTCCACAATCAGAAGTTTGAAAACGTGTCTCAGAAATCTTAATTCAAAAATTGGTTAAGGTGTCAAGGATGAAAGTTTTGGGATTGCTAAAATACTTGATTGCTAAATTCAGAATCCTCATTTCCCAAAGCGTAAGGAGTAGTTATGAACAGAGGATAGGAACAAAAGACCAAGGGTCCGATATAGTCTAATTGAAGATTAGTAGATTTTTTATTGATTACTACTCAACCATTTATTGGTTCCACCACAGAGCCAAGTTGCATTGAGACCCAATTCCCTTAAAAAATTTGCGCCATCAACAGAACGTCCTCCACCTTTTCCACATGCAATTATGAATTGAAACTCTTTATCAAGTTGCCAGACTGAGTTTTTCAAATCTTGAAGTGACATATTAAAAGCATTTGGAATATGTGCTTGATCAAATTCTTCTTTACTTCTTACATCAATTATCTGGATTTTTTTGTTTGCTAGAAAGGCTCTTTTGACATCTTCTGCTTCTATACAGTCTTTGATGATTATAAGTTGTTCTGGCATACGGAATTTTATTATGATCGAAGAAATTATTGTCAAACTACCGATCAATAAAATAGCGTATTCAACTCCGAATAGGTCAGCCGTTATGCCCGAAATCACTGCTCCAAACGCATAACCTAAATCTCTCCAAAGTCTAAAAGTGCCAATGCTTTCAGCGCGCTGTTTAGGGCTTGTAGCTTGTGCTATCGTGGATAAAAATGTCGGATAAACCAAAGCCGTCCCTAAACCCAAAATCGCTGAAATGGAAGATAATACATAAAAATTATTACTATATGGAATTAGAAAAATAGCTAGTCCTTGCAATAACATTCCCCAAAAAAGCATTGCTTTTTTAGAATAATGATCAGACATTTTTCCTGTAAAAAGTTGCCCAATTCCCCATACGGTTGGATAAATTGCGGTGATAATTCCAATGTTTTCGTTGTCGAAATTAAGCGAAAAAAGAACGATTGGAAGTAAACCCCAAATCATTCCGTCATTCAGATTGTTAATCAGTCCTGCTTGTGTCACAGAACTTAATGTCTTGTTTTTGAAAGTTGTTTCTAAAAATACATTCTTCAGCTGTGAGGTCTTGTCTGTTTCACTTTCCATTTCAACGAAAATTCTGGTGTCTTTCACCCATACCGCAGTTAAAACTAAGCCTACTATGGAAATAAATACCCCAATGTAAAATGGATAGGGAGTAACTCCGTATTTGTTTGCAATAAAACCTGTCAAGAAGGCAACCAATCCAACGGCAAAATATCCGGCAAACTCGTTTAAGCCCATTGCAAAACCACGGTCTTTTTCTCCAACGAGGTCAATTTTCATGAGAACTGTGCTACTCCAAGTAAAACCTTGACTTACACCTAAAAGCACATTAGCAAAAATCACCCAATTCCAACTCGGTGCGTAAATCAGCATAAATGGAATTGGAATGGCAATTAGCCAACCGATTAAAAGTAGATTCCTACGCCCAAATTTGTTTGATAGTCGGCCTGTAAAATAATTTGCAGCTGCTTTTGATAGTCCAAACGCTGTGATGAATGAAAGAATTGAAGTCTTTGAGGCAATCCCAAATTCCAACTCAGCGAATTGAGGAAAAATTGCCCGCTCCATTCCTATCATACCGCCTACAAAAGCGTTTACGATTACCAAAATGGTAAACTGTTTCCAATTTTCTCCAAGTCCAAGTTTTATATTTTCAGGCATGGTAGGCCAAAATTAGTTCTGTCAAATTTAGGTGGCTTCATTCTATTTCTAAGTACTTAATATCACATGAAGAGGTCAATATCTTAATTCTGTTGGCTAGTTGTTTTGCCATAGTCACATTCGTGATTTTTAAGTTCCAAATAGCATTTCAACTTTATTATTAAAGCCACTTTTGTTAGTAGTTAGACATTGGCTAAGTATTGGGTGGTTCATTAGGACGAAACACCAAAAAATTATACGTGTAACTAACCTTTCAAATTATTTAGAAATAAAGTTTTTAAGTTCAATTTCCCTAAGAAAAGCAAGCGTCCCAATTTAGCTATCGGGATGCATTGCTTCAGTCTGTGATCAGGAATTAGTTGACTTTATACTCCTCTTTCAATCGCTTTAATTCGGTTTGCATCCGCACTACTTGGTTCTGCATTTCTGGGGCTGAGTAGACATTACTCATCTCTTTAGGGTCGCTTTGAAGATCATAGAATTCCCATTCATCCGAATCGTAGAAATGAATAATCTTGAATCGTCCATCAAAGGCGCCTTCGTGTTTTTTGACTGAATGTGCTCCCGGATATTCGAAGTAAGCATAATAGAGACTTTTTCGCCAATCGGTTGGTTGTTCCCCTTTCATGATCGGTAAGAGACTCAGGCCCTGCATGGTTCCCGGATCGGTAGTTTTTGTGATCTCTAAGAAAGTCTGAGCAAAATCAAGATTGGATACCAAGGCATCTGAAGTGCTGCCAGCGGGAATGACTCCTGGCCAAGACATCAACAGTGGAGTACGAAAGCTCTCTTCGTACATAAATCGCTTGTCAAACCAGCCATGCTCCCCGAGATAAAATCCTTGATCTGAGGTATAAACCACTAGGGTGTTTTCTTCCAAGCCATTTTCTTTGAGGTAATCAAGCACCTTTCCCACACTCTCATCCACAGCTCTGATCACCGCCAAATAGTCCCGCATGTAACGCTGATATTTCCACTTGACCAAGTCCTTACCACTAAGGTTGGCCTTTTCGAAATCTTCCCGAAGTGGATCGTAAACTGCGTCCCAAGCTTTTTGCTGAGCGGGATTCATTCTACCGTAAGTTCTTTGATAGACTCCGGAAGCTGAATCTGCTTTACTCCACATTTTGAGATCGTATTTCAGTTCCATTGTTTTCTCGATGGTCATGTCCTGATCTCTCGCCGCGGAAGTTCTGGTGGCATAGTCGTCAAATAGATTGTCAGGTTCAGGAAAAGTCACATCCTCGTAAAGTGAGAGTTGATTTGGTCCCTTCTCCCATTCCCGGTGCGGAGCTTTGTGCTGCATCATGAGCATAAAAGGCTTTTCGCTTGCCTGTTGATCTTTCAGCCAATTCAATGATTTGTCTGTGATGATTTCAGTGACATAGCCTTCTACAATAGTAGTGTCAGATTCAGTTATGAAATCCGGATTATAGTAATGTCCTTGCCCAGGAAGGATGTCCCAGTAGTCAAAACCTGTCGGAGCAGAATTCAAATGCCATTTGCCAATCAATGCGGTGTTGTATCCATTGGCCTGAAGAAGCTTAGGGAAAGTGGTTTGGCTACCGTCGAAGGTGTCGTTATTCGTTAAGTGACCATTAGCATGTGAATGTAAACCTGTCAATACTGAGGCTCGGGAAGGAGCGCAGATGGAATTGGTGACATAGGCTCGGTTAAAGCGCATTCCATTTTTAGCAATTCGGTCGATATTCGGAGTGGGAGCTAGGTCTTTCAATCGGCTATCATAGGCTGAAATGGCCTGAAATGCGTGGTCATCTACGAATACAAAAAGAATATTTGGTTTCTTCGGGGCTTCTACTTCCTTTTTTCCGCAGGAGAAAAAGGCGAAGCAAATAATAAAGATTCCGGAGAGGTTGATGATTTTATGCATGGGGCTATAGTTCGGGTTGCTACAATATAGCTTAAACCTAAAAAAATACTGGGCTTTCGTCATCAAAAAGAAAGCAGAACCTTTTGATTTAAAAAAGAAAATTGAAACACAAAGGTCACCAAGGATTCGGTGAGGAACGTGAATTATATGTGATGCATTCATCTGGGTTGTCTTTCTGGACTTGCCGGTCAGTTGGGCTTGACCAGCTATTCTTAGCATTTGCTTTGTGGTATTCCGTGGGGTCTCTTTGTCCTCTGAGGTGAAATCAAAAAAAAGGAAGCCTTTCAGCTTCCTTTTTTTTACTAGGTGTTAAGTTTAATCAGGCACTATCTTTTATCGTTTCCGTAGAAGCGATCATGAAATTGGTAGCGAGGAGAATCCGTCGCTCTAAACATTTTGCTTTCAGTATTGATATCCATTACGGGAGGATTTTCGTCATTTCCCTTCAGTATGCTCCATTCTGGAAGATTTTCACCATTTGGATTTCCAGTTTTGATGAAGTTGGCAAAGAAACTCATAAAAGTCTTAGAAACTTTATAATCTTCCGGCGTCCAAGCAAAAACGTCGACTAGTGAAAGATTTCCCATGGCATATTCGATCTCACAGGCATGTGGAGCTCCGATAGCTTCAGGCATTTTTGGTCCACCTTCCACTGTTCCGCCGGCCAATCCTGTAGTCAAATTGGCATCCTTCAATGGCGGGCGAAGCTTGCTGTATAAATAGCGATAGACGGGTTGCGAGGAATTTTTGGCATGGAGGTCAAGCCACTTCCAAGTACTATAGGCTATAAATCGATCGGCTGCCAAATCAGTAGCTGATCGCTCCACTTCCTTGGGAGTAGAATGCGGATGAAGTGCTAAAACCTCATCAGAATGCGCTGGGTAGGTCTGCTTTACCTTTGAGATAAATGCCTCAGGAGTATAAGGCTGTCCTTGCATAAAAGCCATTCCTGGTATCTCAGCAGAATTCCATCCAGCAAGGAGTGGAACCATAGCTTGCTCTTTAGCTTCAAAAATTTCGGGGAGGGTTTTGGGTAAGAAATAACCATCTATTGTGACTGGAAAACCGAAAAGTTTGGACTCCAAAAAGATTTCATAAACTGCTGCAGTGCTCAATTTTCGCATTTCCGAAATTGATTTATAACCTGCTTTGCTGATAAAATCTGAGCCTATCTTCTCTGCATCTGCCATTTTACTCGGTGCCAATGTGGGATTGATTCCTGCTCCGGATTCTCCAATAGCTCCTGCTATAAGACCTTTGGAAAGGGGAGAAGCCATTTGATAGCTTACCGAAATCGAACCAGCTGATTCACCTGCAATCGTTACTTTATTAGGATCTCCTCCAAATGCTTCGATATTCTCTTTTACCCATTGGAGCGAGGCGTATTGGTCCATCAATCCATAATTTCCGGATCCTTTGTGAGCTGTTTCTGCACTGAGATCAGGATGGGCTAGAAAGCCAAATAGGTTGAGTCTATAGTTTACTGTGACTACAACGATACCTTGCTGTGCCATTGCCTCCCCATTATACCTCGGCTCTGAGCCATCACCGGCCGAGAATCCACCGCCATAGAAATAGACCAAAACAGGTAAGTTTTTATCATTTCGTGAAGCTGGAGTCCAGACATTGAGGTATAAACAGTCCTCACTCATTCCATCTGACTTGAAATCCATATCTCCAAAAATCGGTGCTTGAACGGCCCGGGGTCCGAATTTCTTTGTCTCTTTTACACCCTTCCAATTTTCCATTGGCTGAGGCGCTTTCCATCGTAATTCATCTACCGGTGGCTTTGCAAAAGGAACACCCAAGTACTTTTTGATATTGGTTTTAGTGTCGTAGTATCCAGCAATAGTGCCATTTTTGGTTTCGATTTTCACTTCAATGCCATTCAATTGCTGCGCTTGTAAGGGAATAAAAATAAAGGCTGTCAATAAGAAGGATAAGATGGATTTCAGCTGGATTTTCATTTATCGGCAAACAATGTTTCTTTGTGAAACAATACTAACTTCTTCTCCTTAAAAAACCTAGGTTTTCAACTGCTTTTTTATAGCTTCGTCTATGATTTTTCTATCAGATGACTACATCCCAAATCTTTCCTATGATTCTGTAATTTTTGGTTTTTCGGGAGAAAAGCTAAAGATTCTGATTTTGGAGTACCATAATACGGGCACTTTTGCACTTCCTGGTGGCTTCATCCGAAAAGACGAGGATTTGGATAATGCTGTGAAACGAGGACTCTCAGAGCGGACGGGAATTGATCAAATTTACTTGGAGCAGTTTCATACGTTTGGCGCACGTCATAGGTCCAATCCAGAGGTTATGAGCCGAATTTTTGAAGCACAGGGAATTGTCCTGAAAGATCATTGGGTTTTTGGTCGATTTATTTCAGTCGGCTATTTTGCCTTGATCGATTATGAGACGGTAAGCGCCAAACCTGACGCCTTATCTGATTCTATCGGTTGGTACAATTTCGACTCCCTACCGGTATTAATGCAAGATCACAATCAGATTGTGGAGAAAGCCCTTGAACATCTCCGTAATCACCTTGATCAAAAACTCTTGAGTTTTAATTTACTGCCAGAATTTTTTACCATGAAAGACTTACAGCAAGTCTATGAAGCAATTTTGGGTGAAAATCAAAACCGAGCAAATTTCCAACGGAAAATGCTCGGCTTAGGAATTTTGGAGCGACACGAGAAGTTATATTCCGGTGGTTCTCACAAGGCTCCTTTTTTATACAGTTTTAAAAAGAGGGAAGAAGCTTCTTAAATTAGTTTAGCGGTTGTGTCAAAATTGACATTACCGCATAGATGCCCTCTTTGTAATTCCCCAATCTTAGGTTTTCATTTGGGCTATGTTGATTATTATCTGAATTGACCGTTGGAATAGTGACTGCTGGGATTCCAAGTGCATCCACAAAGGGAGAGATAGGAATAGATCCACCTGAAATACGGATTTGAACTGGATCTTTCCCGTAAGCGCGATTCATGGCTGTGCGTAGCCAAGCACCAGCCTCTGAATCCATAGAAGTCCGGAAAGCTTGGTAGGAAATAGATTTAGTCATCTTCACGATTTTGGGATATTTAGCACGTTCCTCATCGCTTGGATCATGATCTAGCACGGTGAATCCTTGACCTTGAATATGTTTTTCGATCAGAGCAAACAGTCGATTGGGATCAGACTCTGGAACTAATCGAATGTCTAATTCGGCCAAAGCTATATCAGGGACTATCGTTCTCGCCTCAGGTCCTACCCATGCCGAACGCATTCCTCTGATATTTAAAGAGGGGTATTGAATACTCTCTTGATAGGTCTGCCCAACTTGATCTGTTCTGCCCAATCCAAGTCGCTTATTAATTGCAGCTTCATCATCTGGAACAGCTGCGAATATTGCCTTTTCAGAGGCTGTGAATTCGATTCCATCATAATAGCCAGGTATAATTACCCGCCCTTCGCCGTCCTTCATGGACGCTAAGAGTTGTGCCAAAAGGAATCCTGGATTTGGTGCATAGTTGCCGTAGTGCCCACTATGCTGTGGAAGTTTCGGTCCATAAGTAGTAAGTGTCATTTCGGAGATTCCCCGAGCTCCGTAGCTGAGAGTTGGCTCATTGCTGGTATGTCGTGGGCCATCCATAATCAGCATTAGATCAGCTGCAAGTTTGGCTTTATAGTCAATTACCGCCTTCGGCAAAAGAGGGGATCCTTGCTCTTCTTCGAAATCGAGGATGATTTTCACATTGTAATTTGGAGCCAATCCACCTTCTGCCATAGCATCCCAAGCTGTTAAAAACATCGCGATGGGTCCTTTGTCATCTGAACTGGATCGAGCATAGATTCGCCAATCTGGATTGTATTCTGTTTTCAACTTTTCAATTGGAATAATCTCCCAATCTCCTTTGGTATTTTGAGTTTTAAGAACTGGAATATAAGGGTCCGGCTGAAACCATTTGCTACGATCAACCGCCTGCCCATCCACATGAAAATAGAAAAGTGCAGTTTTAGTAGCTCCAGGCTGCTTTTTTTCCACGAGGAGGAGTGGAATACCGGCTGTTTTTAATCGCTCGGTAGAATATCCACGCTGATCAAATTGATTTTCACACCAAGCAATATTGACCTCAATCTGTTCTGGATAAAAGGCATCATTTGGCATACTCACAATGTCTGTCAAAATTGAAAGCCCATGCTGCCAGCTTTTTTCGGTGAGTTCTTCGATTTTTGCCTGATTAGGTTGCTGCGCAAAAGCATCGAAACAGAGCACTGCAAGGAGTAGAAAAGTCAATTTCTTCATTTTGAATTTGGGTGATAATAAGGTTTGAATTTTAAGCAAGTGAAAAGATAACAAGAATTAAAAGAGTCAAAAAATTTTCGAGTTATCTTGTCTTCTCCAGAAGCAGTACAAAATTCTTACTTTTTTGGCTAGGCTCTTCGATTTTCCCTACTAGGAATTCTCAAACCTTACCTGCTATCGGTAAATCAAACGCTTGAGGTTACAGCCATTTTCAGCAGAATCAACCGCCCGAAAATTCGGTAAATCTTGACTTCAGATTCATCGTCCTTTTCATCAATAAGCTCAATTATACATCTACTCATCATTTTTTTCAGATTTTGTTTAGTAGGATTCGATACAGTACATCATTGACAGGAAGTATGAGCCTATCAGCTGCTTGTCTCAGCATTTCTGATCTGTGACCAATACTATCGATTTCATCCAATGCTTCCCAAATCAATTAAATCCAAATGGACTCTTTGTAAGGAGATCCGGTCCTCAACTTTGGTCTGCTAGTTGGGTTTGTGTTCTTCGAAATAAGAATTCACCAGAGATCAACCGGATTTCTCAATCCAGCAGCAGTTTTTGGGAGTGATGTTTTCGGGTTGCCAAACTCGCAAGACCATTAGTAGATTGCTGTGCAGATTCTTTTGGCCCTAAAGTTCCTTTTTCGATCCAAAGTGTCAGTAGTATTTTCTCCGAATCGCTCAACAAATCGCTTTTTAAAGACACCTCATTCGTGCAAAGACTGGTTTTGATCCTACTTAGCGTATTCCAGAGGTTTCATCTTCAATTTCTCATTTGATGACGAGCCAAGTCAATCCATTTGCAGGAATTTCTACCGAAACTGTCGCCTGATAGTTGCGATTAATCGAATACGTTTTAGGAGATGAATTTTCCTGACGAATCACAGCTTCATCTTTCAATCCTGAATAATATAATGGCAATGTTATTTCTTCAGTTACCTTTTTGGAAGTTGGATTGAAAAGCATCACCAATCCTTTTTCATTTCCCGCAGGGTCCACATGCATCCAGCCATCCCAATTTCTGCCATCTGCACGCCTCAGTCTAATGATGTCCGCATTGAGGATATCTCGGTAGTTTTTGTACCAATCGATTACCTCGGTTACCATCATTTTGGTCCCGTCCGTATCATATAGCCTTGGTCCACGGTAGCAAGCTTGAATACCAGCTCCGTAATATTGCATCATCAACTGGCGATAATCGTCAAGATGCTCATTTAACGGTTCAAGCACAGCGTCTGGACCTCCGCCATGATAGGCAGTAAGTGGCACAAAGCCCCAACCCATAGAAGGAGTTTTTTCCCAAGTTGCATCATAGATATTCTGTCGATTTAGGATTTTTTGCCTTTCTCTTGGCAAGGCAAAATTAACTTCTCGATAGCCCATGGCTATTTTATGAGTGCCATCAAGAAAATACCAATCAGGCGCATTGATATAAATCCCTTCTCCATTCATCCATTGGTAAAGCTCTTTTTGAAGTTGGAATTGCGTCCATTGCGAATCCGCCAAGCCATTGTGACCAGGATGAGAAGTGGAGGCACAGACATCGCCGGGGTAGGGGCCATCATTTTCGAAGATGTCGAAACCTGTCTGGCTGAAAAAGTTCTTAAGTTTTTTCAAGTAGTCCAATCCCCATTCGCTTCCTAAGCATGGCGCATTTCCAAAAAATGCGCCTCCAGGCTTGCCTGTCAATGGACTGATGACATCAGTTTCTGGACTGATAGTACGTGAGGAAAAAAGTGAATACCCTCCGATTTTTATTCCTCGTTCATGGGCATATTGAGCAAGAGTTTTCCATCGCGCAATATTCAGAGCAGTGGTGTCTTCCATGTTGATGTGACTACCAAAACTTAGAATCAGTGCCTCATATCCGGTCGCCACGCATTGATCAATTGCGGTTTTCACCTCTTCATCATTTTTACTGACCAGATGCATGAAAATTGGATTTTGCATCGCCCATGGAGTCAAAGCACGATACATTTTTCTTCGAGCAAGCCCATTTCGCTCTCGATCATAGCTGTCCAGTACCAGTTCGTAGGTTCGAATAGATTGAAAATTCCCACCGGGAGCTAACTCAATCCCAACACCTTTTGAAGGATAGACCTCCAAAATGCTAGGAGTGGTTAGATTATAGTTGACTTGTGAAGTGTAGGTCGAGTCAGCTTTCCAGTGAGTTGCCTGATCTGAGATTTCAGCATGCATACTGTTATTGAAAGCGAAATTATTTTCGACATAGAGTTGATGTGGTTTTTTCATTTGAGTAGTACTTCCGACCACAGCGGACTCTTCTTCCACCATCCCAAGTATCTCATGAACTACCTGATCGATTTGATAGATCTTGTTTCCGGTATTTTCTAGCGTGAGGCTTTTTCCGATCAACGGGAGATCATCGTAGAGCTCGTAATGAATTTTTAAAATCAATCCCTTTAAATCAGGATGTAGATAGGAAAACGAGATTTTCTTCCCTCCGGAAGCTTTTTCTGCACTTGTCCAAAACTGTATTTTGGATGGGAACTGTGGCTGAATCTCAGCTATGGCATAGGATTGATATTGAAAATTAGATTTGGGGTTTTCCACTTCAGCTAGCCATTCTTTCTTGAAATAGCCTTTTTCTTTGACCGGTAGGGTTCCTCCAACTTCATAGGTTTTGCCATTTAAGGTGATTCGAGCCTCGGGCATGATTGTACGAAGCAGTTGAGAGCCATTCATCAGATTAGTGAAGTCGTAGCAAACTACATTGTCAGCAATGGAAAAAGTGCGTTGAATCAATCCGTTTAGAAGTCGGATTTCATGTGATGAAATCTCCTGAATTTCTGCGGGCCTTTTTTTTAGATCCACCAACCAGTCTCCTGAATTACTCTGACCAAAGCTGGAGACATTGAGTAAGAAAAAAATGAGAATTAAGAAGAAGCTGGCTGATTTTTTAAATTTCATAGACGATACAAGTTTGCCACTCCGAATAATGAAAGGGCTAGGTTGGATAGTAAGCTACAAAAAAAGGATTTTAATTTATCAGCCAGTTATTGGAACAATCGCTCAAATAAACTGCCTATTTTCATTTTTGGATCCCTGATAAATCAGAGCTTGGCGGTCTGAGTAATTTCTTTTCCATTTAGGACAAAGTTTTCAAAGCTGTTCAAAGTTACGTTGACCATGGAGTCTCCTACTTCCGCTAGCGTATTGAAGCCATTGGGGAAAAGCATTCTCCCGATCGGATAGATCCATCCAACGTATTTATAAAAGGAAAGGACGTGCTGCGAGTTTTCAGCGACAGGCTTCATGATGCCAGGGCGATAGGCAAATACCTGTTTGAATGGCAGCTTTCGTAAGTCATTTTCAGTTTTACCTTTGGTTCTGGCCCAGTGTGAACTTCCTTTTTCTGTTCCATCAGTCCCTTGACCTGATACGTAAGTAAAGGTCATATTGGGGTTTAGCTTCACCAATGTTTGAGCGAAAGCCAAAGTCAAACCGTAGGTGATTCGCTCATATTCTTCTTTGGAGATCCCTAATGAGGAGATTCCTGCACAAAAATAACAGGCATCGAACCCAGTCAATTGACTTTCTACTGAACTCAAATCTGAGAAGTCGGCATGGATCAATTCCACGAGTTTGTGATGTGAGTGGCCAGTTGGTTTCCTGCTGATTGAAAGTACTTTTTCAACTTTAGGATTTTGCAGGCAATGAAGTAGAACGCCTTCGCCGACCATTCCGGTAGTACCTGTGATGATTACCTTTAGTGCCATATCAATTTATGTGGATAAGTTGAAATATATGAAATAATATCACCCCCTTCTTCAAACCATTTTTTAAAGATTTCGAAGGGTCATTTTTCAACTTAAATTTAAAAATAAGTACTTCAAGAAATAAGGTGGAATCAGGTAAGCAATCCCTGTGAGGTTAATAATTGTGATTATTTTAAGTTTCCGGAAACATTTTTTGGTATTTATTTAAGATTGATTTTTCCGAATTTTTTTCTGTGGAATTCATGAGTAAAATTCTTGAAAAATGAGTTGAATTAATTTATTAATCAACTCATTTTCAATGAGATAATTATTTTTTATCAGATTAAATGAGTAAGTTACTTAAGCCAATTTTTAACTACATCAAGGATATTTTAACTTAAATAATTTTTAAATGATAGATCTAACTAGTAATTCTCGAAGAAATTTTATTGGAAAAATCGCGCTAGGTTCAGCTCTAGGTGGGCTGACTGGTTTGGTAAATCCAGCGATTGGAAATCAACTAGAAGACAATGGTAAACCTATGCATGAAGCCGATGAATGGTTTGAGAAAGTCAAAGGTTCTCATCGTGTAGTTTACGACGGTTCCACCCCTCATGACGGATTTCCGATCATTTGGAACTGGGTTTTTTATTATTCAAATAATCAGACCGATAGTCCTGATTCCGATATTACTGCTATGACAGTTCTGCGTCACAGTGGTGTTGGCTTTGCGTTGGAAGATAGACTGTGGTCGAAGTATAAGCTAGGAGAAGCATTTGGTGTGAAGGATCCTGCAACTGGAGAGGCCTCATTGAGAAATCCGTATTATGATCCAAAGCCAGGGGATTTTCCAATGCCTCAAATACAGGGGATAAAGGCTCTAAATGAGCGAGGTGCTATGTTTTGTGTATGTGACTTAGCGCTACAAGTTAATAGTGGTGCTATCGCAGCTAAAATGAACATGGAAATGCAGGATGTCTACAAAGATATGCTGAGCGGTGTGCATCCAGGAATTCAAGTAGTTCCTTCAGGTGTTTGGGCTTTAGAAAGAGCACAAAAGCATGGGTGTGCTTATGTATTTGCAGGCGGATAAAATCTAAAATTATGAAAAAGTCAGTATTACTTCTTTTCGGATTGTTACTATCTATCGTTGCGATTTCGCAGACTCAACCAGTCAAAATTGTTTTTGATGTAACGAGCGGTGACTCAAGTGTTCATCAATCTGCAATGCGACATATTACTATGATGTCCAACCTATATCCTGATTCAGAATTTGAAATGGTGGTTTATAGTAGTGCCTTAGATATGGTCCTAAAAGAAAAATCATCCGTATCGAAGGATCTGGAAGACTTGGCTAAAAAGGAAAATGTATCTTTTAAAGTATGCCAAATGAGTCTAGATCGACATAAGCTCACTACTGCTAATTTGATTCCCGGTGTCGGATCAGTTCCTGATGGGATTCTAGAGATTATCATGAAGCAACAGCAGGGCTGGGGTTATATCAAAGAAAGTAACTAATGAATCCTATTCTCTCTTAAGCCTATTAGGGTCTGAGAAATCAGACCCTTTTTTATTTTAGCATGTTGAACTTTAGATTTTTGAAAGGTAACAGGTAGTTATTTCAACTTAACCAATGGGTAATTCAGTCCATTGACTTCATTGCGGATCACGGTGTACTTCTCCAGACTTTTAAATAACTCAGTCAGATTTCTGTAGCCATAAGATCTTGGGTCAAAACTCGGATCAATTTTCCGTAGTGACGCTCCGATTTTAGCAATGTGGATTTCTTCTTCCTCGTCTGAGGCGATTTCAAAAGCTTTATCAATAACTCCCAAATCTAAGCTTGGAGATTCTTTAAAAAGCTCTTCATTCGAGACTTCCTCTGATTTTGTGGTTGGCTTTTTCGAGGTAGTTTTAGCTGGTTTTTCTGTCGCTTTGGCTCTTTTTTCTTCTTTTGATTCAGAAATTAAGTTCTCCGCAAAAGTGAAAATCTCACAAGATTGGACAAAAGCTTTTGGAGTCAACCTTCTACCAATTCCCATGACAAACATTCCTTCTTCTCGAATTCGCTTTGCTAAACCGGTATAATCGGAGTCACTGGATACGATGCAAAATCCGTCCACAGAATCACTGTGCAAAATATCCATTGCGTCGATGATCAATGAGCTGTCAGTCGAGTTTTTGCCTGTCGTGTAGGAGAATTTTTGAATCGGGTTGAAAGAATATTGATTGATGACTTCTTTCCAACTATTCATGTGAGGAGTAGTCCAATCACCGTAGATCCTTCGAATTGTTGCTTTTCCGTATTTGGAAACTTCCTCCAATATTTCTTTGATTAGTTTTGCTTGGGCATTGTCTCCATCAATCAAGACGGCTATGTTGAATTTGTTCTCTTTCATTTTAAATACTTTTTGATACGTAAATCTAATTAATTTAAAACTTTCAGCCTTTGAACCGCTTCTTTTGGTCCGTTTTATTTCAATGTTTGACTAGGTTCTAGGGATTCTTTCCGAACTTTGAGTTACTAATTCAATTTCGATTTTGACAAATAAAGTACTCTTCATCACTCCACCGCTGACTCAGCTGAATACCCCTTATCCTGCGACAGCTTACTTAAAAGGCTATCTCAATACCTTAGGGGTTGTTTCTAATCAGGTAGATCTGGGGATTGAAATGATTTTGGAGCTATTTTCTAAAAAAGGACTTCAACGTGTTTTTGAAATTGTCTCTGAAGAGTTGGATCAGCTGTCGGAAAATTCGGCTAGAATCTACCGCCTTCGTAAAAAATATCTCCAAACGATAGATCCTGTAATTGCTTTTCTTCAGGATAAAAACCCTACTCTGGCATACCATATATCAGAAGGTGACTATCTCCCGGAGGCAAGCCGATTTGAGCAACTGGAAGATTTAGAATGGGCATTTGGAACTTTGGGGATTCGAGATAAGGCGCGCTATTACTCGACCCTTTATCTTGAGGACTTGGGGGATTTGATTAAGGAAGTGGTGGATCCCAACTTTGGTTTTAGCCGCTATGCTGAGCGATTAGGTTTGTCTGCTAGCAATTTTGATGAGATGGAGCAAGCCCTACAGCATCCAGCCGGAATGATCGATGAGATCATGTTGGATTTATTGGAAGAGAAAATTCAAACTTTCCAGCCCAACTCTGTGGCTTTTTCAGTGCCTTTTCCAGGCAATCTTTACGGCGCATTTCGATGTGGTCAATACTTAAAAAAGCATTATCCGGAGATTAAGATCTGGATGGGTGGAGGATACCCAAACACCGAACTCCGATCTCTGAAAGAGCCGCGGGTTTTTGATTATGTGGATTACATTGTTTTGGATGATGGAGAAGCTCCGATCCGATTACTTTTAGATCATTTGGAAGGAAAAAAACCAATCAATGAATTGAAGCGGACTTTTGTTCGGATAGATTCGGAAGTGAAGTTTTTGAATAATTCTGCAGTCAAAGACATTGCCCAGCGAGATACCGGAACTCCCGATTATTCTGATTTAAGGCTTCGGGATTATTTATCAGTGATTGAAATAGCCAATCCCATGCACCGACTTTGGTCGGATGGTCGATGGAATAAGCTCACGCTAGCTCATGGCTGCTACTGGGGTAAATGTACTTTTTGTGATATTTCATTGGATTACATCGGTAGATATGAGCCTATTAATGCGGAGATTCTCTGTGATCGGATCGAAGAAATCATGACACAAACAGGTCAAAATGGGTTTCATTTTGTAGATGAGGCTGCTCCTCCTGCATTGATGCGGGATTTGGCAATTGAAATTTTAAGAAGAGGACTGACCGTTGTTTGGTGGACGAATATTCGATTTGAAAGTAGCTTTACGGCAGAGCTTTGTAGACTGCTTCGAGCATCAGGTTGCATCGCTGTATCTGGTGGGTTGGAAGTGGCATCTGATCGGCTTTTAGAACTGATCAAAAAGGGAGTAACTGTAAGTCAAGTGGCACGAGTGACCAACCATTTTACCCAATCGGGTATCATGGTTCATGCATATTTAATGTATGGCTTCCCTACGCAGACGGCTCAGGAGACTATCGATTCCCTGGAAATGGTACGGCAATTATTCGAAACTGGCGTATTGCAATCTGGGTTTTGGCACCGATTTGCGATGACAGTTCATAGTCCTGTTGGTATAAATCCGAATGCTTTTGCCGTAAAAACAGTAAGTACGGAAGGAAGTTTTGCCAATAATGAACTTCAACATGAAGACCCTACAGGTGGAGATCATGACCTTTTTGGCGAAGGACTTCGTAAGTCATTATTCAATTACATGCATGGAGTTGGTTTCGAAATTCCGCTGAAAGAATGGTTCGATTCCAAAGTGCCGAATCCAACTGTGGCCAAGGATTATATTTTAAAGGAATTAGAAAAAGAAGAATCCTTATCCTACAAGGATCAAAAACGGATTATTTGGATAGGAGAGGAGCCGGAACTTTTGGAAGGTGAAAATGAAGGTTTTTCAGATTTGATTTTCTCTGGAAAAAAGGAGGATTTTGCGATGGAACTCCCAACTGAGTTTGCAGAATGGGTTTTGAAATTACTTCAGGAAGTTTCGTATCAGCAAAACTTAAAAACAATCAAAACCATCCGAGAGTGGTATGAGGCAGATTTGGGAGAATTTGAAGAATTGCATGAGTCCGAAGTCTGGGAGATTCTACTGGAACAGGGCTTGCTGATTCTTTGATTTTTTTTCAACCACAATGGTTGTGGAGGTTTTTTGACCACAAAGAGATCAAAGGTGGCTGAAAGCGCGCAAAGAAATAATTTTAATTGTGTTAACCACAAAGAGCGCAAAGGTTACGATAAGGGCGCTAATAAAATGTTTCTCGGAAATGAAATCTCCGGCTTTAAATCTCTGAATTCTGGCCTAGCCCTGAAGAGGCACAATCATTAGAAAAGGGTGAAAGGTATTTTTGACCTCAAATTGCGCAAAGTTGACTCAAAGGACACAAAGAGTATTTTCTCCCCTGCAAATCGATTAAAAATCATCATACGTCTCGTAGTCATATCGTGTAGGTAGGAAAAGCTTTATTTAAATTCCAGCGTTTTGGCCGAAAAGAGGTCAATCCGAAACATTAGGGTTCTCCAAAACAAATTGATCTAGATTTTAATTTTTTCCACAAACCTATTTGCCGGAGATAGATGACGAATGGACCATCAGAAAAATGATTGGATTTTATTCCCTCGGGATAGCTCGATTCAATATTTAAATCTCCCTCTTACTATAATCCAGCCGTTGTTTGGCTAGCGTTAATTCCGTCTGTAGCGATTCTACCTTGCCGAGCAAATTAAAAATCACATCAATCCCTTCTAAGTTGACATCTAGTTCTTTGTGCAGTCGAAGGACTTTCTCTAAGTCAGTGACCCGCTCTTCGGGGAGGTAGATTTTTTCATTTTCCCGAATAAGAATTATTAATCCTATTTCTTCGAGCGATTCAAAAAAAGACGCTTCGAGTTCGTAGTGGATACATAAGGTTTCAACCAAGACTAATTTTTGATTTTCCATTTCATCTCAGGGCTTTAAGTTCTTTGAATAATTCCTTCTCTTTCTCAGTTAGATTTTTGGGAAGTTTAATTGAATAGGTAAGAATCAAATCTCCGAATTCCCCTTTCTTTTTATAGATAGGAAATCCTTTCCCTTTCAGCTTCACCTTGGTGTCATTTTGAGTTTCGGGAGCGATTTTCAGTTTTACTTTGCTGTCAAAAGTATCTGTCAATAAATCTCCCCCTAGTATCGCAGTGTATAAGTCCAGCTCAATATTTTTATGTAGGTTGTTTCCCATTCGGTGAAAATCGGTATCGTTCTTCAATTGGATTTTGATGTAAAGGTCGCCATTTGGTCCTCCATTAGCTCCTGGACTGCCTTTTCCTGAGATCTTGATTGTTTGTCCATTCTCTATGCCGGCAGCTATGGTAACTCGGATTTTATTGCCTCCTACATCTAAGACTTGGGGAAAGTCTTCATAGACATCTCTCAAGTTTAACTGCAATTCCGCATTGAGATCTTGGCCTTTGTATTTTACGCTTCTGCCTCCTTGACGAAAACTTGATCCGCCGCCTCCGAACATTGATTCGAAGTATTCTGAAAAGTCACTGTCAGAGAAACCTTGACCTGAGGATCCTTGCGATCTACCACCTTGGCTTTGAGTACTTCTTCCTTGCTTTTGCTGGCGCTCATATTCTTCCCCATGCTTCCAGTCCTTACCATATTTATCATACTTGGCACGGTTCTCCGGATTGCTCAGGACTTCATTAGCCTCGTTGATTTCTTTGAACTTGCGCTCGGATTCCTTGTCATCTGGATTGACATCAGGGTGATATTTCCGAGCTAGCTTTCGATACGCTTTTTTGATTTCTTCAGGGCTGGCTGTTTTCTCCAGCCCCAGAGATTTGTAATAGTCAATAAAATCCATGGTAGATTTTTCTATTGAAGTTTGGTTGAACTATTGAAAAGAATTTCTATCCTTTTAGCTTTTCGTTGAAGAATTTAATGGTCCTTTCCCAAGATAAATTTGCCGCAGCTTCATCGTACCGGGAAGTGGTATTGTTATGAAAACCATGATTGGTCTCAGGGTAGAAATAAGCAGTGTTTTCTACGCCATTAGCCTTAAGTTCAGCTTCATAGGCTGGCCAACCGGCATTCACCCGCTCGTCTAAACCAGCATATTGTAACATTAATGGAGCCTTGATTTTAGCAGCTTCTTCGGCTGTGGGCTGACCTCCATAATAAGGAACAGAAGCTCCCAGCTCAGGAATTCGAACAGCCATCATGTTGGAAATCCAACCTCCAAAGCAAAATCCAACTACACCTATTTCACCTGTGCAATCGGGATGGTTTTTCAAATACTCATAGGCAGCGATAAAGTCTTCGAGCATTTCGTCTCGATCTCGCTTGGATTGCATGGCTCTGCCGTCATCATCATTTCCTGGATATCCACCCAGTGGTGTCAAAGCATCAGGAGCAATGGAAATAAAACCTGCAACGGCAGTTCTTCTTCCCACATCTTCGATATAAGGATTCAAGCCTCTGTTTTCATGAACCACTACCACTCCAGGGACTTTTCCCTGCTTTCCGGTAGGTATGGAGAGTAGTCCCTTGATTTCTCCGCCTCCTTTTGGAGAATTATACATCACATAGTCGGAACTCAATCGCTCGTCATCCTTCGAAATAGTTCTTGTGCTGACATAGTCAGGTATCATTGCACTCATTAGCGAAGCCACTGTAATGCCACCTACGGCATAGATGGAAAGCTTTTCTACAAAAGTCCTGCGGTCAATTTGATTGTGCGCGTATGCATCGTAGAGGTCAAAAACCTCTTGCTTGATTTCTTCTTTCTTTAGCTCGGTCATGATTTAGATTAATTTATTTTCGTTAGTCTTTAAAAAATCGACTCTTCAATTTATTTAAAATGAACGGGATAAAGGCAAAAATTTTGAAGATTGGAATAAAAACTAGATGAATTTAATCTTCAAGCGATTGCCGGAGAGGGTTTCGGTTTTGGGATAGCTGATTAAAACATTGAACTCCACTATGCATTGATCTCTAGTCGAAAGGTTCTATTTTTAGGAGAAATTATTCTTTAACTTAAACTCGAAATAATCCAGACATGGAAGGTGAGGTAATCAAAGTGAAAAAAGAAAAAACTGATCGAGAGCGTCAGACATTTTTTAGAGTGACTTTTAAGAATAACTGTAATCTGCTTCAGATTGCTGATAATAAGGCAAATATTATCATCAGTATAAACGCTTTGGTGATTTCCTCGACCATCGCAATTATTGGTTATGGCTCTATTTCACATGGTCTGGATATTAAAAATCCATTTACTTTGATTCCAGTATTGCTTTTATTGTCTACTTGTTTGACTTCTACCATTTTGGCAGTGCAAGCAGCAAAGCCCAAGATTATGGGTAAAACTCCTCCATCAGCGGTGAAACCTAAATCAAGTATGCTCTTTTTCGGGGAAAGTTCTACCTATACTTTGGATGAATATTTGAAGGAGATCGAACGGATTCTCCCTTCCAAAGAAGAAATTCATGAGCATATGGGGATCTCACTATACTATCAAGGAAAGGTTCTCAATAAAAAATACAGCTTACTCAGACATGCCTATAACGTCTTTATTTTGGGATTAGTAATCGGTATTTTAACCTTTTTGATGTTTATGACGGTAGGGAGTAGCTGATCCTAATCGAGGAGATTTACCAGCTCTAGTTGTTTTTAAGATTTGAAACTGGATTCACCTGTGTCGCCTTTAACGTTTGTAAACCTGTGCTGATCAATAGAATCAAAATCATAACAAAAGCAGGAATCAGGAAATAGCCAAAGTGCGGGCTGATCTTATAATTAAATTCACTCAGCCAAGTAGTCATCCAAAAATACCCGATAGACCAAGCAATCAATACGGCTGCGAGAGTTATTTTCAAATAATCAGAATAAATCAGTAGCACTAATGAGCCAGACGAACTTCCGAAAACCTTTCGAATACTAATTTCTTTTAATTTTTTGGACATCAAAAAAGTGGTCAAGCCGATCATTCCGATAGCAGCAATGCTAACTGCTATAAGCGCAAAAGCTGAATAAGCTTGTGTTAATTCGTATTCAGATCGATAGAGCTGATCAATCTGATCGTCTAGAAAGCTAAATTCAAGTGGGTAGCCGGGGTAAAGTTCTGGCCATTTTTTTTCAAGTGAGGCGATTCCATTTTCGATTTCACCAGCTTTCAATTTTACGGAGACAAAACGAAACGAGGGAACAAAACCATAAAGGATCAGCGGTTGAACTCCGGTATGCAAAGTTGTAAAGTTGAAATCATCCATTATCCCAACTATTCTGCCACTCACTTTACCTTTTACCTCCATGCCAATAGGTTCCTTCAAACCAAATTGGCGAATGGCAGCTTCATTAATCAAGATTTCAGGTATTGAGTCTTTAGGATTCAGCTCAATTTGTCTGCCGGAGTTTAGCGGGATTTCGTATAGATTGAGGAAGTTCTCATCTGCCAAAAAAGTAGATATCGAATTTTCTCCCGTCTCAGTTCCCACAAATGAATAGGTATAGGTAAGTGAGGTGGTATTTCCAGGCGTACTCGAAGAAAAGCTAACATGACTGACCTGAGGGATTTGATTTAATTGGGCAGCGAGTGTCTCATGTCGTTGATTTTGACTTCGATCTTTAACTGGTATGATAAGCACTTGATCGCTATCAAATCCCATTCGTTGGTTTTTCAAAAATTTAAATTGGCTTGAAACGATCCCGGTAGCAATCAAAAGGAAGATAGAAATCGCAAATTGGAACGTAATTAAAGCATTCCGAATCGCTCCTAATGTGATCGAACTCCCTGACCTTTTCATAGATCGAACTCCCGTCTGAATAGCCTGCCAAGCTGGTAAGATGCTGGCAATGATTGCAATCACTAGGGTAAAAATGAGCGTAGGGAAAATCAACCAAGTGCTTGAAAGTAATTGCAGCGCCTTGCCGGTTATTTGATTGAAATAAGGTATAGCGATAACGGCGAAGAGAAATCCAAACCCCAAGGCGATCAGACAAATTACCAGCGTCTCCAAGAAAAAGTACCCAACTAGATTGAGGTTGCTCGCTCCAAGAATTTTTTGAATAGAGATTTCTTTTTCTCGTGCTGCTTGAGTGGCTGTAGATAAATTAATGAAATTAGCACAGGCCATCAGGAGGATAAATAGTGCGATTGTACCAAGAATGAAAGAGTATCGCTCATCGCTTGGGGGACTGATTTCGTCCTTTCTATTTGAATTCAAATGAATCGATTTGATCGGTTGAAGGAAAAGCGATTCCTTTTCTTGAACCCATTCAGGAGCATGATTTTTTAGAATTTGAGGCAATTTTAATTCAACCGACTTTGGGTCAGCGTTTTCCTCGAGAAGGACATAGGTGTAGTGGTCAAATTGGCCCCAGTTGGAGAGTCTTGCTTCTCCGATCAATTCATCTAACGATGAAAAAGTGATAAATGCTTCTGCTACGAAATGCGAATTGCTGGGCATTTTGGCCATCAAACCAGTGATCGTCAACTCGACTTCATTATTAAAAAGTACTGATTTCCCAATAGGATCGCCAGTGGGAAAATACCGCTTGGACATCGCCTCAGTAAGGATAATGGAGTTTTTTACTGAAAGTGCTTTCGCTGGATCTCCCCTCAGGAGCGGAATATCAAAAATCCGAAAGAGGCTGCTGTCAGCAAAATATACTCGTTCCTCATAAAAAACTCGATCCTCATAGCCAAGTAAGTCTGTTCCAGGATTTTTTCGAAGTCGCATCACCTCTTTGACCTCAGGAAAAGCCCCTATTAGGTTTTTACCGATTGGAGCGCTAGTCTTTGCCCAATTAGTGAGGGTGCCATCACTATTGAAGTCCAAAACCACTCGATAAATTTCGTCAGAATTAGAATGATACGCATCAAAGCTATATTCATCGTAAATGAACATGGAAACCACTAAAAAACTCGCAAATCCTACAGCCAAGCCAAAGCAATTAATTAGCGTGAATCGGAGGTTTTTCTTAAAAAGGGTTCGAAAACTGAGTTGTAGAAATGATTGCAACATGGCCAAGCTGGGAATTTCCAGTGAGCTGAATTTAGTGTCCCCGAAGTTACAACTCCGTTTTTAAGATCAAAACTCGGGAAAATTCGATAGATCAATTATCCGATGCAACCCGAAGAATCACATTCCCTATTTTTTGCCCGGTTTCCACATAGGTATATGCTTCTATGATTTGATCAAACTCATAAACCCGATCGATTAAAGGTTTGAAGTGACCTTCTTCATATTGTTTTTTTAGGAATTTGATGTCCTCTTGAGTAAAAGAGGGGAGTGGGAAAAGCAGTTTTTTTCCTGAGGTGAATTGATGTTTGATTGCTAAGAAAATGTTTTCCAATCCTGGCCCTAATTCCGTTGAGATATAGACTCCATTATCTTTCAAAAGTGGTTTGCAAATCGAAAATCTACTTTTACCGACCGCATCAAAAATGAATTCATAACGCTCTTCTGTTTGGGTAAAGTCTTCGGTTTGAAAATTCACCACTCGATCCGCGCCTAGATTTCTCACGGTATTCATATGTGCTCCAGGGCAGACTGCTGTCACTTTTGCTCCGATGCCTTTGATCAGTTGTACAGCTGCAGAGCCGATCGCTCCCGTTCCACCAATAACAAGAACATGGTGGCTGGAATCTACTTTTGCTGCCTGAATATTCCCTAAAGCATAATGAGAACCTTCGGTCAAAGCAGCGGCTGTTTCAAAGTCTAAGCCCTCTGGAACATGTGCAAGGCCCTTTTTTTCATTTATGGCTTTATACTCCCCATGTCCGCCAAAGCCTTGGTCATCGAATCCAAAAACGTGATCACCCACTTTGAATTTACTCACATCAGTTCCTATCTCGGAAACTATGCCAGCGAATTCACAACCCAAAACGGGTTGATTTGGTCGGAAAAGTCCAGAGAAAAAGCGGCTGACGAAATATTCGGCACTTCTAAATCCGGAATCAGTGCGATTGACCGTAGCGGCCATGACTTTAATTAAGACATCAGAATTTCCGATTGTGGGTTTCGCAATTTCAGCTAATCTGATGACTGAAGGCGGACCGTATTGGCTGTAGATTTGAGCTTTCATAAAAGGAGGTTTTAAAAATTATACGAATCATAGCTGCTGTCCGATAACGTGCATCAAGGCTTTAATGTCTTTGGTATCATTGAACACATTGATCGAGACTCGTAAGTATTCTCCTCGCATAGAAATGTAGATTTGATTTTCCTCTAATTCCTTTTTCAAATGTGCTGGATTGATTCCCTTTGGCAATTGAGGAGCAAAAAGATGCTGTGCTAAAAAAGCTTCTGGCTCTGTCCGGCCTCCGATTTGATTAATAAATTTCAATAATGGGCGCTTAAGAATGCCTGCGTAATTTTGGATAGCTTCAGGAGTCCAGTCCAAAATCTGATTCAAACTCGCCTGAAGCATGGGCATCAAGACGAAATTAGAGGCTTCACCCACAGTGTAGCGTGCAGCGCCTGGATTGTAGTCAGAAGAATATTCAGATAATCTTCCAAAATCCCTGGCATTGACCCGATTCATCCAAGATTCCTCTAGCGGAATTCCGTTGTTGAATCTCTCACCGATATAGGCCATCGCTATTGAGTAGGGGCCAAGCAACCATTTGTAAGTTGCGCAAATTAGGGCGTCTATGTGAAATGCCTTTACATCAATCGGCATAGCACCTACCGACTGCGTTCCATCAACGATAAATGCAGCTCCCATTTTCTGGCATTTGGTGCCAATAGCTTCCAGATCAAATTTCAACCCGCTCATCCAGTGAACTGAAGAAATCAACACCACAGAAGTATTAGCATCAATAGCGTCAAGCAAATTAGTATTCCAAGATTCGCCTTTGGAATCTGAGTTTGGGTCGGAAGAAATAGTCGAAATGGAAGCTTGATTTTCTTGAGCCCATCGAGTAATAGAAAAATAGCCACTTGGAAATTCATCCTGGACCACGATTGCTTTCCCACCTGCTTTTGGTTTGATATTATTCAAAACAGAAGTAAATCCATAGGAAGTTGATGGCATGATCGCAACTTCGGAAGACTCACAATTGACGAGTTTCCCAAAAGTAGTCCGAACAGAATCAACTCCTTCAAAGAAATCAGATGGCTTCAACTGAAAGGGATTTCGCTGTTTGATGATGGAAGAAATCCCGGCCTCTTCAGAAGATTTGAGTTGAGGTCCTCGGTAGGCATTATTTAGGTAATGGACTACTGGATCAAGATTGAAGAGGTGTTTTTGACTACTAAGCATTGCACAAATTACAAAAACTCCAGATAGTTAGAAAAGTAGATTTTTGAGAATTTAATTCCTAAGTCGTTTTTTTAGGGTAAGGCTTTCAGGTTTAGTTTTTTGCTTTAATCAGTTGAAAACCATCAGAAAATAGAATTTCTTTTTTGGTAAAATTTGCAATTTCTTTTTTGAAATACTCTCCGAAAATCTGTTCTCCTTGTCTTTTTGCTAATCCAATTTTGATTGTTTTTGATGAATCATTCACTAGATCTAATTCAAAACTTTCATACTCCATTGATGATATAGTATAAGTCTGAACTTCATTGCCTTTCGGAAGGATTAAATTGCAGGTTCCACTGGTGTTCGATTGGAATACCATGTTTTTAGATTTGTCTTCAAAAAACTTAAAAATTGTAGCTGAAACTTCCATTTCACTTTTCAAATCATAAAATTCAAAATGAAACTCAACAGAGTCATATTTCGTGTTGGCCTCCTCAGATTTAATTTGGACTTTACTAGATATGGGATTTTTATTATTTGAGAAGTTGATAAACAGGTATTCTTTTGAAAGCTCGTATGTCCCATGTCCGTAATTAATAGGTCCAAGATCACCTCTAGATTCAAAAGTAAAAGTGCCATCTTTTGAAAAAGTATAAGCGTCTGACACATCTATAATCATAAATTTTGGATGACTTAAATAGTACTTTCCCTCAAGATTTTGCTGAGCTTTTAATGTTATTGGTATCGCTAAAAGAAGAAATAGAAGTTTCAGCCTTGAACTCATAATGACAGTGGATTTCCTATTAAGAAATCTTATGGATAGAATATTTTTCTTTAATAATTTTAATTCGTGATGTAAGTCTCTGAATCAACTAAAGATAGCGGGATTAGAACATATTTCCCCTTTTCATCTTCCCGAATGGCTAGTGTCTTTTGATCACTGCTTTTGGCTTGCGCCCAATCATCAGGGATGTAAGTTTTGATGGTCAAGGGCACGGTATAGATTTTTGGATCAAGCTCCGAAGTTAGGGAAATCGTGATTTTATCATCTTCAAGATTGCTTTCAACCTTTGAATTCTGACGAGCCTGAACATACTTGGTGACATCTCGGAAAGTTTCAATCCAAAGCTCGTCTTCGGTAGTTTTCATAAAGGAGAAATAGTCGGTTAATTCAGCTCTTGTTTTTGGTTCCCAACCTAAGTTTTCTACTCCGTGAATCACCAATACCAGCCAGATATTGTCGTGATTCATAGTCGTATCAATCCAGGCTTTCATATCGTCGAATGAATGACGGGTGAGAATGCCTCGCTGCCATTGCACATACTCTTTTGAAGAGGCTCCCGGTTCAGCCTTACTGCCTCGGTTGATCTCTTCCAGCCAAGTTTCTGGCATTCGATTCCTGAGTGAAGGATAAATTTTATGGGCGTATTCCATGACACGTTCATTCTCGGTCCCGTAAGGTCCCTCCGCAGAAAAGATGGATTCTTCGCCCATAAATTTCAAAAGATCCGCCTTGCTTTGCTCCAATTCATAGAGCATGTTAACTTCATCTAACACAGCAAGTTTTGGATGAGTGACAGTATGAGATGCGATTTCATGGCCCTGAGAAGCATAGGACTTGTATTGCTCCCAAGAAGTCGTGTCTGCTACATTATTATGAAATACGACTTCTCCTGTATTGACCATTTTACCTAACCTGACTTTTTCAAATCCTTCATCCAATAAGGTGTACGCTTCCTTTATTTTTCCTGATTCAAATAGCGACCCCACTCTTGCGTGATAGTCTTCTGCTTCAGTAGTTCCTGTAAAAGCAATGAGGGAGGCCCTTTCAAAGAAATTACTGGAATCAGTTTTTGTGGAGGCAGTTTCTCTGATAATATCCTGAGGATTTCTTCCTATAAACTTCCCTTTTCCTGATCCTTCTACTTTTCCAGTGATGATGTAAAAAGTTGCAGGAAGGCTTAGGCTGTCCAAGATTGGTTTGGCAATCGTGAATTGGTTGATAATCCCGTCATCGAAGGTGACAGAAATAGCACCAGTTTTTCCTTCAGGCCATTTGGTGATTTCTGAAGTCCCAACTATTGGGTTGGGTTGCGAGCAGGAAAAGCAAAAGCCAATTAAAATTGTGGTAATTATCGTTTGAATAGGTTTCATTTCGGTTGAGAAGAAGTTCGAGATCTAATATCCAACTTTTGTTTTGTTGATGCAGAACCGCTGATCTAAAACTGGTTTAGAAAATTGATGTTAGCCTTACTAAATTTTATGGATTTATCACATTAAACCCATTCAATAAGATCGAATGGGGATAGATTTTATTAGCTTAATTCCTGCGCATTTAAAGAATACTTTTTAGAATATTTCGCATGTTTTCAACGACTTGTTCCGCATTTTCCTTGGTAAAACATAGCGGCGGTTTCGTCTTTAATACATTGTCATAAGGACCGTCTGTGCTGATCAGAATATTTCGATTTCGCATTTCATTTTTGATCAAAGAAGCCAATTCGGTGTCATGATCTGATGTTCCAGCTTTCACTATTTCCACTCCAAGAAATAATCCAGCTCCTCGGACATCTCCTATGACTTCAAATTCTTTTTGCAAGCTTGTAAAAAGTGATCCATAATGATTGCCTACAATGCGGGCATTTTCTTGAAGCTTTTCTTCCTCGATCACTTCCAGTACTGAAATTCCAATTGCGCAAGAAACTGGGTTGCCTCCAAATGAGCTGAAAAATTCTACTCCCTTGCTAAAAGAATCTGCGATGGCTTCAGTGCAGACTACCGCTCCCATCGGATGACCGTTTCCCATAGGTTTACCCAAAACGACTAGATCAGGAATGACTCCCTGTGCCTCATAACCCCAATAATAATCGCCAACCCGTCCAAATCCAGTTTGTACCTCGTCACTGATGCAGATTCCGCCCTGGGCTCGGATAGCTGGGTAAAGGTTTTGCAAATAGCCTTCTGCTAAAGGAACTTGTCCGCCGCAACCAACAATAGGCTCGGTAATAAAAGCTCCGACGCTCTTTCCAGAATCTTTGATTACTTGCATGGCATCGTGGGCATAAAGCTTTCCAGCAGATCCATCATTTATCTTGTATTTCCCCAAATAAGTATCAGGAATGGGTGCTTTGAGAATATTGCTTTTCTGCCCAAAGCCTTTTTTATTATTGAATTTGTAGTCACTGATATCTATAGAAATCTGCGTATTCCCATGGTAACCATGCTCCATCACAAGAATATTCGGGTTTTTGGTATGTGCAAAAGCCATCCGCATAGCCAAATCACTGGCTGCACTGCCAGAATTCACAAAGTAAACTTTGCTGAGGGAAGGGGGGAATTTAGCCAATAGCTTTTCGGAGTACTCAGCTAGTAAATCATAAATGTAGCGCGTGTTGGTATTCAACTTCGCCATCTGCCGTTGACCAGCTTCGACCACTTTGGGATGGGTATGGCCAACATGAGGAATATTGTTGTAGGCATCCAAAATGGCTGTTCCATTGGACTCATACATGTATTGAAACGCAGCTCCGGTGACAGAAATAGGCTTTTGATAACTGATCGAGACTAGTGGACTGATGGATTGATGTCTCCGGAGAATTTGAGATTCTACACTTGGCACTTCGTCAATCGGTAGGTTTACTGCTTGCTTAAAGGTATTTGCAGCGCCAATTGGATTAATTGTAACCCATTTGCGAAGCATGGACCAGGCTGCCTTTTCGCTGATTGATGCGTAACCGTTCTCAGGATTTACTTTTCGAGACTGCGCCGATTGACATACACTGATACAAAGTCTTGCGGCAATGAGATAATACAATAGCTCTAATTCCTTTATTTCTAAAGGAATGATCTGGTGATAAGCTTTTAAGAAATCTGCAACCCATTCCAAGGGATTTTCTTTGTCGTAGCAAACATAAGTAAGCGCTACTGCTACCTCGTTGATCAGCGGAGAATAGGTCAGATCTCCAAAGTCAATAATTCCTGATACCCTATCATTCTCTACTAAAATATTCCATTCATTGGCATCTGCATGGATGATTTGCCGGCGAAGTGAAGGTAGAATAGGAGAGACATTCTCTTCGTATTGTAGGAAAAAGTAGCGGACTAGATTCCGATCTCTAACATTTTCTATATCCTCAATCAACGGTTTATTGAGGTGGAGGAATTGAATATCCCAATCCAGATTTCGTGATCTAAGTGTATAATTTTTAAAGGAATGAAATGATCGATTTAATTCAGCAAGAAAGGTTCCTAGGGAAGCATACAATGATCCACTTGGTTTTTGGTCACCAAGGAATTCCCCAGACAGGAAAGTTAAGAGCCGACAGATCGTTTTTTGCGCGTGGACTTCAGCAATGAAAAGATATTCCCCAGATAAAGTGGGGATAGGATTGGGGTATTTTTTGGATCCCGATTGATTCAAGTGAAGAAGCGCCTCATTTTCTGCTTGGATGATGTCAAATAGTTCTTGGTCAAAACGATACGTTTTGAAGATGTACTTGGTAGATCGGTCTTCTATTGCATAATTGATATTAAAATACCCAATGAGCTTTTCGATTTTCGGATCTTCAAACTGGAATTTTTCTTGAAGGATTTTTTTCAATTCTATCATAAAAAGCAACTGGCGACTCTAAGGGATCGACTGGATTAAATTTCTTGAATTCACAATATCTCAAATTTCGAATCGATAAAAAACATCCGAAATAGAAAGTGGCTAATTGACTCTAGTCATCAGGATGACGCCGGTGGACCAGTCCATTTTAACTAGGTGAAAATTGGGTTTGGATTCAAGGATTTCGATCAGCTTTTCCGCTTTTTCTGCATGGCCTTCAGGCCAATTGGGTTGCGGGTTCATATCATCAATTACGTAGATTCCTCCGATTTTCAACAATGCTAAAGTTTCATCCAATTCGCTGTATTTTCCGGGCCAGGCATCTGCAAAGATTAAGTCGAAAGATTCGCCTAGGTAGTTTTTGATCCAGGTGCCACCATCTTCACAAAGAATGCTTATGCGATGATCCAGTCCAAACCACTCAGAGACTATCTTGGTCAATTTCGGATCATTATCGATTGAGACCAACTGAGAGGAATCATCCATTCCATCAACCATCCAAGCCAGTGAAAGCCCTATTCCTGTTCCCAGCTCCAAGAAATTACCGGAAGGTTTACTACCAACCAATGCTTTAAGTAATGTTCCAATGTAAATATCGGAAGGCATGGTAAATCCAATCGCCTCACTTTTCGCTTGGATCAGGGGATAGATCAAGGGAGTATTTTGGATTTGAGAGTGGTTCATAGGAAAATTCTAACTAAAAAAAGATTGACAAATTGATTACAAAGATTCGTGGATCTGGAGGTTGCGAAATCCTTTAAGCTTGGTTTTTTGAAAAAGGGTATTGCCTTTTTTTGATTAATTTAAATGTAATGATTCCAGTTGCGATAAGCACAAGCGAAGCGATGATGTATTTTTCCCCATTTTCAATATCTGACATTAGGATCATGATGCTTTGATTGAGGAATATTCCCAGGGTAGCGAATAAGGCTGTCCAGATCAAGGTTCCGAAAAAACTAAATATCAAAAATCGTTTCGGTGAAGTATTCAAGGTTCCTAAAACCAAGGGAATTAAGCTTCGGAAACCATATAAATAGCGATAAGTCAATAAAATGATTAATTCTTTCTTGGCAATGAATTCTCTGGATTTCGCAACTCTTTTGGAGATGTGCTGATTTTTGTCAAGCCAATTGGCCCCTTTTTTCCTTCCTAAATAGAAATAAAATAGGTCTGCACTGAAGGTGGCAAAAAATCCTAAAATGATGGTTGGTGCCATTTGTAAATGCTGGTGCTCAGCCGCCACAATGACAGAAACAAATGCAAACTCACCTTCAAAAAAGACCCCAAAAAAAGCCAGTAGATAGATTAATGGATGAAGAGGTGTCAATTGGAATTCATATAAGTTAGATTAGATCACTTTCGTCAAGTTGCATTTTATGCAATAATCGGTGGACACTTGGAGCAAATAATACCGCAACAGTACTCAAAAAAGCGACTCCGCTAAATAAGGCATAAAAGGAAGCAAATAGTTTAGCTGCATCATTTTCCAATTTATTGACGGGGCCCATTCCAGTTAAAATCATCGATGCGTTATAAAATGAATCCACCCAGCCTAAATCCGCGAAATAAGAATAGCCAATGGTACCTATAGCAATTGAGAATCCAATCAAAGCAACGGAAAGAAAAGCGAATTTGAGTTGCCTAAGAAGAAACTGCCTCTTGGGGAGCAGTTGATGTTGATTCTTTTCGAACATATTATTATTTAAGCTAAAGATTGTGAAAAGTAAGAAACAGACTGGAATTTTGAGTTGAAGCAATAAATATCACCTAGACAATTGAAGATAGGCGAAAAAAAATCCTGCTTGGAATAAGCAGGATTGAATTAGTAGTATTGGATGGCTTACGTTAATAGGTATACTTCACATAAACCTTCCGTACCAAAGTCTGATCATCAGCTTCGATCAAGACTTCTGAAGAAGCATCTGCCATAGACCTCATCATCTCCATCTTTGGATAGGATTGTTGTGGAGATTCTAGGGATACTCGGTGCACACGGATCGTTTTGATACCGAAAGTTTGAGCGATCAACAAAGCTTTACCTTCAGCATTTTTTAAAGCTTCTATGAGCATTGAGTCTTCTAGGGATTTTTTGGTAGATTCTGCTACCTGGAAATAGAGGTTAAAACTCATGTCACCAGCTTCTTGAATGGACTCTACGATTTTTTGGAGATCCTCATTTTTACTGGCAGTTACAATTCGTAAACTCTGTCTAGCGACGTAGCCACTATCTCGTGAGATTCCACTCCGATAAATCCGATTGATATCTACGGAGTAGTTGTCTGCAATCAATCTGTAATCTTTGATCTTGGCTTTCTTAAGCGCATCAGCAAGATTCTTTGTTTTACGATTTAGAGCTTCAACAGATGAAACTACTTTCATAGACTTTTCTTCCAGATTGATAGAAAAAATAGCTTCGTCGGAAGGGACTTTTCGAACTGAGATACCTTCAATTTCAATAAGTGGGATTTTTAGATCGTCTTGGGCAAAAGCCGCAAAACTCAATAAAATTAGTAGGGATGTTAAGGTCTGTTTCATAGTATTTATTGTTGGTTTCAATGTTTGAGTTTCAAAAGTGACGCCAGAATTCCTTGAGCCGTCAGAATTAAGAAAGGAGAAGTCTTAAAAAAACCAAAATACCAATCTTACTTCCACTCTAAGAATTCAATATCGTTCAACTCAGGTCCTCCATAACGTTCTGCTGATCCAGCAACTACATATAATTTACCTTCAAAATAAATTATGCCTGTACCATGTCTTCCCTGTTCTAATTCTGGAAGATTGGACCATTCACCGGTTTTGGTATTTAATACTTCTACCTCCGAGTGAGAGAGTTCTTGTGTACTGCTTTCCCCATTCATGACTACTAAAAACTCATTGTGTGCAATTGAAGAACTTCCTCCTCTAGGCGTAGGCAATCCATTTTTTTCGGTATGCCATGTGCCGGTATTGAAATCATAATAATCCACTTCTGAAATTGTCAACTCCAGCACTTTATCAATAGCTGCATAGGAAGTTCTCCCTCCCGCTACATAAGCTCTATCACCAACCAATGCGACGCCGAAGTGATCTCGAGGTCTTGGAGCATCTGGCAATACTTTCCACGTATCTGTTTTTGGATCGTATTCATCAAACCAAGCCACATGGCCATCCCAATGTCCATCTTGGATTCCACAGACCAGATAGATTTTTCCGTTTCTGGAAAATACTCCTACCGAACCACGAAGTCTGTCTGCAGGAATCTTTGGACCTTCACGCCAGGTACTGGTTTTTGGGTTGAAAATCAGGAAGTTTTCAATTGGTTTTTCATGCGGATATGCACCTGTTAAAGCTCCGATCACATAGATTTCCCCCTCAAAAGCTAAGGCTTGAAAATGATGGAAATTCACTGGGGAATCTCCCAATTGCTTCCAAGTGTTGGTTTTAGGATCAAACTCTTCAATAGGTCGATCAGTACGGCCTCCTAGCGCATAGAACTTGCCGTCTAATTCTACAAAGGAGTTTTCATGCCTTGGGCTTGCTTCATTGGAAGTTTCGAGAACTTCCCAACCTCCCTTTTGATCACATGATCCAAAGAGAAAAATGAAAATGAGGAGAAAAAGAGTCGATTTCATCGAGAATTATATTTTATTTTAAAGTACAAAAAAACAGTCATTCGCAACAAGAAAAATCATGGGATTTCCATGGTTTTTTTGATCCGGACTTTGGAAATAAACTTTTTTAAAAACTGCCAGTCTATATTACATTTAGACTCTGACGTCATTTTCCCAAATCCAAAATGTCCCCAATCTTATTGATTTCGGTTAAATCCGAATAAATCGATGCTCCGTCACTGTCGGCTACTTTTGCACGGATATCTGCCAGGTTGGCAATGAACCCATCCAAGGCGGCCAAAATATTGTCTTTATTTTCAGTGAGAATTGGAGCCCACATGGCAGGACTTGATTTGGCTAGTCTTACCGTGGAGGCGAAACCTGAACCTGCCATATCGAAAATATTTTTGTCGTCTGCCATTCTTTGCAAAACGGTTTTCCCTAACATAAAGGAAGATATATGGGAAAGATGAGAGACAAAAGCCAAATGTCGATCATGCTCCTCTGGGTCCATAAAACGAAGTTTGAGATTCAAGGCATCAAAGAGTTCATAGGCCTTTTCTTTCAAATGAAGGTCGGTTTTCTCGAGTTCACAAAGGATCATCACCTTTCTATCCAAAAGGTCAGCAAATGCGGCTTTAGGTCCAGAGTATTCTGTCCCTGCGATCGGGTGACATGCTAGGAACTGCTTCCGCTTGGGATGATTGTTAGCTAAAATACAAAGTTTCCCTTTCGTAGATCCAAGGTCAATCACCAATGTTTCAGGCCCGATTTGATCCAGTGTTTTAGTCAATAAATCCCCCAAAGTATCTGCTGGGGTAGCTAAAATTATAATATCGGTATCGGAGTCTGGAGTTACTTTGATCTCAGTAATGATTCCAAGCGTTAAAGCGTCCTTTTGATTTTGCTCAGAAATGTCAGAGCCTGTCACCTTCAGCTCAGGAAATTTTCTTCTGGCTGATAATCCAAATGAACCTCCCAAAAGGCCCAGTCCGATAATGTGTATTTTTTTCATAGTCAATTAAGGTTTGATTCGATTGATTGCTTCCAGAATCTTGAACTCAGGCATGCAAAGTGATATTCTGACATAAGCCTCACCCGCTGGTCCAAAGATTTTTCCGGGCGTGATAAAGATATTTTTTTCGTACAAGAGCTCTTCTACCAAAGCTTCGGCAGATTGTCCTGTAGGCATTTTACACCACACAAAGAGTCCAGTAGCATCTTTAGAATAGGTCAGACTGAGTTTTTCGGCGAGCTTCCAGACTAATTTTCTTCGGTTTTGATAATTTTCATCCAAGTCCGAATACCAGTTTTTCCCTAAGCTCAAAGCTGCAATGGCTCCTTTTTGTATTCCTAAAAACATTCCAGAATCCATATTGCTTTTCACTTTTAGAGTGGCGGCAACCCAATCTTCTCTACCTGCGAGAATGCCAACACGCCAACCTGGCATATTGAATGTTTTACTCAAGGAATTTAATTCCAAAGCAATTTCTTTTGCTCCAGGAATAGCTAAAATCGAAATTGGGTCAGGGTTCAGGATGTGGGAATAGGGGTTGTCATGAAGGAGCACAATGTCATTTCGGGTTGCAAAAGCGACCAATTCCTCCATAATCTGGATGCTTCCCGGAGCTCCTGTAGGCATATGTGGATAGTTGATCCACATAATTTTAACCTTGCTCAGGTCTTTTTGCTCCAAGGTTTCCAGATCAGGTCTTCCTTTTCTGGTAAGGTCTAAACCATAGAAAACGGGTTCCGCACCAAGCAGTTTGGCTACTGCTGCATAAGTCGGGTAGCCTGGATCAGGAATCAGCACCTGATCACCTGGGTTTAGAAAAGTCATGCTTAGGTGCATGATCCCTTCTTTAGAGCCCATCAGTGGGAGGATTTCTTTTGCTGAATTGAGTTTTACACCATATTCTCTGGCATAGAACTCCGCCATGGCAATCCTTAATTCAGGAATTCCCTGATAGTTTTGATAGCCATGTGCTTTTTGATTGTCTGCAGTGCTACGCAAAGCTTCGATCACAGATCGATCCGGAGATAAATCTGGACTTCCTATTCCCAGATTGATCACTGCTTTTCCTTCTGCGATCATTTGATTTACTTCTCGGAGCTTTGCCGAAAAATAATATTCTTCTACCGAGTTGATTCGATCTGCAAATCCTTTCATTGCTTCCTACTCATATATTTTCCGAAAATTTTCACTTCACCAAATAGTTGATGACTTCGCTCCATCGCTTCTAAAAAGGAGGGATAATCTTGAAATTCCGCATCCATAAAAAAGGCATATTCCCAAGGTTTATCAATCACTGGAATCGATTGGATTTTACTCAAATCCAATCCCTTTTCATAGAGCATGGTCAATAATTTAGACAATCCACCAGGTTGATTCTTTATGCTAATCTTAAATGAAGCTTTATTTGGAATCTCAGGTGTTTCAGTTTCATTCTTTTGAAGAATGATAAAGCGGGTGTAATTATCCTTGATAGTCTGAATGTCTTTTGCCAAAATCTCTAAGCCATAGATCTCAGCAGCGATTTCGCTTGCGATGGCCGCTTCGCCCAATATATGCTGATCCCCGATTCGTTGAGCGACTGAAGCGGTATCGATATCATCTTTTTGAGTGATATCAGGATAGTTAGCTAAGAAAGTTTTGCATTGAAGCAAAGCCATCGGGTGGGAGGCCACCAAGCTAATATCTTCGATTTTTTGGCCTGGCAAAGCCATAAATTGATGTGCTATCGGTAAATAATACTCGTCACGAATATTCAGTTCGTAGCGATCAATTAATTCATAATTGGGAAGAATCGCTCCTGCAATCGAATTTTCAATAGCCATTACTCCGAAATCTGCGAGTCCTTGAGCTACTGCTTTGGCTACAGGTTCAAAGGTATTGAAGGTCAAAATCTCTACCTCCTCGCCAAAATTCCGGATAGCTACCTGATGATGAAATGAGCCAGGGATTCCCTGAATCGCTATTTTAAGTGAGCTCATGACTGCTTCTCAGTTGAGATTCCGGCCAGATTGCAGTGCTTCCAGAAGCTCGGATAGGATTTGTCGACTACTGATGGATCTTCAAAAAGCACTTCTGTTTTGGTCGCCAAAGGCATAAATGCCATCGCCATCCGATGATCCTCATAGGTGTGAATCTGTACTTGGTGAGGCATTGTCACCGAGGGGATCACTTGGAAAACATTTGGCTCAATCTCTTTTAACTGAGCATTAAACTTTGCTAATTCTTGCTGGAGCGCATGGATTCGATCGGTCTCTTTGATCCGAAGACTTTCCAGTCCTGTGAAAATCGAGTTTTGACCCAAGATCGCGCAGGTCACAGCGACTGTTTGAGCTAAATCAGGACAATGGGTAAAATCCCATTTCTCAAGACCCGCCACTTTCTTCTTCTGAAGGAGAACGCCTCCATCCTTAAAGGTAGATTTGATGCCTAGACGATCCATGATCTCCACGATTTTAGAATCGCCCTGAAGGCTATTTTCTTTTAATCCTTCCAAGAAAAATGTGCCCGAATCTGCACAAGCCAAAAGGCTGAACCAATAACTTGCGCCCGACCAGTCACTTTCAACAGCAAAAGATGTCGGGGTATACTCTTGATTGGTAATGGTGATTTTATTCCCTTTCCAAGTGTATTTAACACCGAATTGTGCCATCAATTCCAAAGTCATTTCGATGTAGGTTCGACTGCCTACTTTTCCTTCCAGTTCGAGTTCAAGCCCTTTTGGAAGTAGAGGAGCGATCATCAGCATGGCTGAAATGTATTGACTAGAGACATCTCCACGAATCTTGATCTGGTGATTCGTCTGCTCTTTTAAACCATGAATAGCCAACGGTGGATATCCTTCCAAATTCAGGTAATGGATCTCAGCACCGATTTCACGAAGGGCATCTACGAGGATTCCGATAGGTCGCTGGCACATTCTGGGGGTTCCAGTCATGACCTTGTTTTGTTGGGTTACAGATGTGAAAGCAGTCAAAAAACGCATGGTAGTGCCTGCATCCAAAACATCATATACCGGTGGATTCTTTTCGAGCAGACTGATCATAGTCTGCGTATCGCGAGCCTCAGCTAGGTTTGAGATCCGATTTTCACCTTTTGTCAACGCATCGATTACCAATACCCGGTTAGATTCGCTTTTGGAGGAGGGTAGTGGGATAGTGACAGTATCAAATGTGGATTGCTGCGCAAGGCAAAGGATTTCCATGGTATCAGTTTTCAAAATTTAAGTTTAAGCGATGGAAAGATTCTGATAGTAGCTGATTGAATCCTTAATTTCTGATCTTGAGACGGATACATTATAAGTACAATCTCCAATTACATTCAACAGCGAAAACATCAACGTATTGCCTTCATTTTTTTTGTCTTGGATGCAAAGATCCAAAACTGGGGTAATTTCTTTTTGCTCGATTTCAATTTTCCCATAAACTGCTAAAAATGTCTGACTTATTTGATTTAATTCAGCAGAGGAAAGCCCTAGTTTTTGATGAGAAAGCCAAGCTTCACAGATCATTCCTACGGCTATTGCCTCCCCGTGGAGCAGATGCTTTGGGCCATCCAAATAATAAGTTTCAAAAGCATGCCCGATGGTATGTCCAAAATTCAGGATTTTTCGCAGGCCAGCCTCTTTCGGGTCTTCTGTCACGACTTTAGATTTGATCTCAACAGAGTGCTTGATCAACTTTTTCCAATCGGAGTTTCTCCAATTCTGAATGTTCAAACTTCCGAAATAAGCTTTGTCCTGAATCAAACCATGCTTGATAATTTCAGCAAAACCTGATCGAAGTTCTTGATCTGGGAGTGTTTCTAGGAATTTTGGGGCGATAAGTACAGCTTCAGGTTCATTGAATACGCCTAAGTGATTTTTCAATCCTTGAAAATCGACTCCTAATTTGCCGCCAACACTCGCATCTACCTGAGAAAGTAAGGTGGTTGGGATATTGATAAATCGAATTCCCCGTTTGTAGATGCTAGCGCAAAATCCTCCCATATCTCCCAAAACTCCACCGCCAAGGTTTAGCACGATGGCTTTTCGATCAAGTTGGGCTTCGGTCATTGCGGCCCAGATTTCCATACAAGTAGCGATGGTTTTGTTTTTCTCCCCTGGACTGATTTCGAAATAGTGGATTTCAGCTTTCAGTTCAGGAAAAAGAATGGAAAGGCAAAGAACTTTCGTGTTGGAGTCTACCAAAATGAAGATTTTGGAATAGGCTAATTCTGCTAAAAGCGCTTGAAGGTCTTGCTGGGGATGGTCTGAAAAGAGGATTGGATTCACTGGAGAAAAGCGTGTGCGATGAGCGAATTTAATTTAAAAGAAGCAAAGGAGAAATAAACATTCCTCCTTTGCAGGTATCTGACTCAGTACAATGAACTTATTTTTTGATTGGGCTAGCTTCGCGAAGTTGTTTTTCTTGACGCTTCACAGATTCTTCGTGAATACAGTAAAGTAACTCCTTCATGAATTTTTCGCTTAGGTGCTTATCGATTCCCTTCTGAGTTCTGCTTTCCATCACTTCTTTCCATCGGTCAGATTGAAATACAGTCAAATGATGCTCACGCTTATGGGAACCAATTTGATCGATCATTGCAAAACGCTCTTGTAGGATATCTAGCAATTGATCGTCCATGTGATCTACCGCTCTTCTCAAATCCTGCAGACGTTCATCAGGCTTCATACTTTCCATTGGTTCTTTGAAATCAATCGCATTGATCATTTCTTTCAAAGCCGCTGGAGTTACCTGCTGTTTTGCATCAGACCAAGCTTTGTCGGGATCATGATGGGTCTCAATCATCAATCCATCTAAGCCAAAGTTCATCGCACGCTGAGCGACCTCAAGTAAGCCATCTCTTTTGCCTACAATATGCGAAGGATCATTGATGACCTCCATTCCAGTCCACATCCGCTTGAGGTGAATTGGCATCGACCAGTTTGGCTTGTTTCTGAATCTTTTGTCATAAGCATCGGAGAAACCTCTGTGAATCGCAGCAAGTTTATCAATCCCCACTGCATGGAATCGCTCCAAGGCACCGATCCAAAGTTCGAGATCCGGATTCATCGGGTTTTTCACCATTACAGGGATATCCACTCCTTTCAGCGCTTCAGCAATTTCCTGAACTGCAAAGGGATTCACAGTAGTTCGAGCGCCTACCCAAAGCACATCAATTTTGTGTTTCAAGGCCATTTCCACGTGAGCAGCATTTCCTACTTCAATGGTAATAGGGATATTGAGGTGATGACGGACGATTTCCATCCATTTTAGACCTTCTTCACCAACACCTTCGAAGGATCCTGGACGAGTTCTAGGCTTCCAGATTCCGGCTCTGAAAAGTTGAGGGACTATGTTCTGTTCCTTCATTTCTTTACAGATCTGTTCGATTTGCTCTGGCGTCTCAGCGGAGCAAGGCCCTGCAATGATCAATGGAGTCGTTAATCCGAGACCCCAATCTTTAATTTGTTTGTGTGATTTCATAGTACTGAGCTTTAAATAAAAAAAGCCCGGGTCTTTCGAACCGGGCTTTTGTGTTTATATTTTCTTTTAGTTTTTGGCTAGACAATACACAGCTCCGATTCGATTTTGACTTCGAAAATAAAAATAGAAGAATGTAAAATAGATCGCTGCTGCAAATAACATTCTTCAAAAATAAGAGGGTACTTTTTAAAAACAAAATTAATTTTCAGCCACTTAGGTATCAATTCAATAATTATTTGAGCTATTCGTTGATTTTTAGCTAAAATATTAAAAAAAAACAGTTCAAACAGATTTTAATTTTGCACATATCAGTTATTTGTTTATTTAATTCCGAGAATAAAAAAATGATTTTTTTTTAATGATGGAAGTAATCCAAGAAGAGAAATTAAATTCTGACCAAAATTTTTGTTCTTTCGCTTGGCTTTCACGAAAGAAGTGGCTTAGGTCCAAAGCAGGTTAAATCAGGAAATTCAAATTTTCAATATTCGCAACAAAACTAAAGCGCAAGCTGTTTTTTTGATATCTTTGACACTTTATTCGCCCCAAATGCCAGTAAAACCCAATATTTCTTTTGAAAATCTGGAAGTAGCCTTTGCTTCCAAGACAGATGCTGAACTCCGGAAAGTATATCTGGTTTTTGCGCTGTTGAACAATAAGTTCATATCCAATCTCGGGATTACCCTCACTAATATTTCCTTCAAATTAGGTCTTCCGATCAAGGGATTGATGAAGCAAACCATGTTTGGACATTTCTGTGGTGGTGAAACAATCGCAGAGACGATCGAAGCTTGCAAAAAGCTCGAATCTTTTGGGATCGAAAGTATTCTCGATCTTTCTGTCGAGGGAAAAGGAGATGAAGAGAGCTATAATAAGACCACTGAAGAGATCTATCAGACGCTGGTGGAATCTGCCAAGACCGATTACATGCCTTTTGGAGTGTTCAAGGTGACTGGACTTGGAGATTACCATATTATGGAGAAAATCCAAGCTGGTGAGAAGTTGAATGCAGATGAGGCTGTAGCATTTGAGCGAACTCAAGCTCGGGTGGATCGACTTTGCAAAGCTGCTCACGATCTGGGTTTGAAAATTTTGGTGGATGCTGAAGAGTCTTGGTTTCAAAATGTCATTGACGACTTGGCCTACACTGCCATGGAAAAATATAATAAAGAGCGCTGCGTGGTCTATAATACATTTCAGATGTATCGACATGACTCTTTGGAGAGACTAAAGAAAGCAAACGAAGTGGCGAAGGACAGGGGATATGTCTTTGGGGCAAAGCCAGTTCGTGGAGCCTACATGGAGAAGGAACGTGATCGTGCTGAGGAAATGAGTTATCCAAGTCCAATCCAACCTAATAAAGCTGCAACAGACAGGGATTATGATTTAGCCTTGAACTACGCACTGGAAAATGGCGTGTTTTTGGTTTCAGGGTCTCACAATGACAGTAGTAATCTTTTGTTGACCCAATTGATCAACCGGAATGGCATTGATCCAAATTCCGATCGGGTGTTCTTTTCCCAACTGTACGGTATGAGTGATAATATTTCATTCAACCTTGCAAATGCTGGTTTTCGAGTGGTGAAATATGTGCCCTATGGGCCTGTCGAAAAAGTAATGCCTTATTTGACTCGAAGAGCTGCAGAGAACTCAAGTATTGCAGGTCAAAGTAGTAGAGAGTTTGAGTTGATCAAGCGGGAAATGAAAAGGAGAAAGCAGTAGGCAGTTTGAGTAATAAATAGAATTGATAATTAGGGGGATATTAGTTATCTCAAGTTAAAATATAGAAAATGCAAGTTTTAAGCGAACAGGAATTAGAAAGACGTAAGGATCGGGAAGAACTGATGAGGCTAGGAATCAATCCCTATCCAGCGGAGGCTTTCCCAATCAACGTGACTTCGGAAGATATTCACCGTAATTACGAAAACCGCAAGACGGATTATAAGGATATCAAGATCGCTGGCCGATTGATGAGCCGGAGAATCATGGGTTCGGCTTCGTTTGGAGAGATTCAAGATGCTACGGGAAGACTTCAGTTTTACATTCGTCGCGATGACATCTGTCCTGGAGAAGATAAGACACTTTATAATACTGTTTTCAAAAAGCTATTGGGAATTGGAGATTTTCTAGGGCTTAAAGGATATATTTTCACCACTCAAACCGGTGAAATCTCACTTCACGTCACAGAAATGACAGTGCTTTCTAAGTCTGTCAAGCCACTTCCGATTGTAAAGCGAGACGAAGAAGGAAATATACATGACGGTTTTACAGATCCTGAGATGAGATACCGTCAGCGCTATGTGGATTTGACCGTAAATCCTGAAGTGAGAAAAACCTTCGTCACTCGCTCCAAAATCATCACGCAGATGCGACGTTACTTCGACGATCATGGCTGGCTTGAAGTGGAAACTCCGATTTTACAGGCGGTTCATGGTGGGGCAGCAGCGCGTCCGTTCGATACGCATCACAATACCTTGGATATGCCGCTTTTCTTACGAATTGCGAATGAATTGTACCTCAAGAGACTAATTGTAGGTGGTTTTGATGGCGTCTATGAGTTTGGGAAAATGTTCCGAAACGAAGGCATGGACCGAACGCATAATCCAGAATTCACTTCGATGGAAATCTACGTAGCCTACAAAGACTACATCTGGATGATGGAAATGGTGGAGGAACTGATCGAGCAAGTGACAGAGAAAATCCACGGCAAGACAAAAATTCCTGTAGGTGATAAATTGATCAATTTTGCGGGTCCTTACAGAAGATTGACAATGTACGATTCCATCAAGGAATATGCAGGAATCGATGTAAGCGAGTTGGATGAATCCGGACTTCGTGAGGTGTGTAAGAAACTTGCAATCGCAGTAGATGACACCATGGGCCGAGGCAAATTGGTTGATGAGATCTTCGGTTCCAAAGTTGAAGCAAATCTTATTCAACCAACCTACATCACAGACTATCCGATTGAGATGACGCCTTTGGCGAAAAAGCACCGCACCTCGCCAGGATTGGTAGAGCGCTTCGAGCTTTTTGTGAATGGAAAGGAAATAGCGAATGCCTATACCGAGTTGAACGATCCAATCGATCAGCGCGAGCGATTTGAGGAGCAATTGAAGTTGGCTGCCAGAGGAGACGATGAGGCGATGGCTATGGATGAAGATTTCCTTCGGGCTTTGGAATACGGCATGCCTCCAACCTCAGGTTTGGGAATTGGCATTGATCGATTGACAATGTTGTTGACTAATAAGACTACCATTCAAGAAGTATTATTTTTCCCTCAAATGCGTCCTGAGAAAAAGCAGGTAGATCTTTCGGAAGAAGAGAAAATCATTTTCGAATTGTTGAAAGCAGAATCATCAGTCGCCTTGGCAGACTTAAAAACGAAAGCCGAACTAAGCGGTAAGAAGTGGGACGTGGCGATGAAAGGGCTGACTGGAAAAGGAGTTGCTAAAGTGACGAAAGAAGGTGATGCGATTACTGTTTCGCTGGTAGATTAATACTTGTGGCGTTTAACTATTAAAAACCGAGCTGAGAGGCTCGGTTTTTTTTGTTGAAAATTGGAAGTTGATGTTTTCTCTAAATAACCTCTCATTTCCCTATCTTAGAATTCAAACCAATTTCCCATGCCCAAATACACCCTTCATATCAATGGTTCTGAGAAAGTAGTTGACACCGAACCCGATACTCCCTTGCTTTATGTGCTCCGAGATGACCTTGAACTCAATGGGCCGAAGTTTGGCTGTGGAATAGCTCAATGTGGAAGTTGTATGGTACTAATAGATGGAAATGCAGTGATTAGCTGCATCAAGTCTGTTGGCTCGGTGGGTGATTCTAAGGTGGTCACCTTGGAGGGGCTCGCAAATGAAAACGGCAAACTGCATCCAGTTCAAGAAGCATTTGTGGAAGAACAAGCAGCACAATGTGGCTATTGTCTGAATGGAATGGTAATGACAGCTGTAGGTTTACTAACTAGAAATCCAATCCCTGATGATGTCGAAATTAGGGACGCTTTGCGTTTGAATTTGTGTCGTTGCGGTACGCATGCGCGAATTTTGAAGGCGGTCAAAAGTGCTGCAAAAAACCAATAAGGACCATGATCGAACTACCAAAAACGTCTAGAAGAAATTTTCTTCGAAATATAGGCTACCTCAGTGTCGGTTTTCCTTTGCTAAATTCTTGTTTCAGCGAAAAGGATCCAACTATCGCTGCCAGGATGAATTATGAAGGTGACTTGCCTGGGAGCATGCGTAATGCCTCCAAAGTGAATGCTTGGCTTCAGGTTTTGGAAGATGGTCGGGTAATGATCTTTTCGGGAAAAGTGGAATTGGGTCAAGGAATCCGAATGGCTATCTGTCAGGTTGCAGCTGAGGAGTTGGATTTGGAATTAGATCAAGTTGAAGTTCACCTAGCTGAAACTGGCTTGACTCCAGATGAAGGCTATACTGCCGGAAGTAGTTCGGTACCAAATAGTGCGATGTCGGTTAGATATGCTGCGGCCACCGCTAGACAGAAACTTTTGGAATTGGCGAGTACAAAAATGAAAACGACTATAGAAGACCTGATTTTTTACAATGGAAAGGTGAAATCCAAAAAGGGTAATCAGTCATTGAATTTTGCGGAAATACTGGATGGAGCTCAGATCGATATGGAAGTTACGGTGCCTGTCCCGTTAAAAGTTAATACTAACTATCGGTATGTCGGAAAACCCATTCCTCGAACGGAAATTGAGAAAATGGTTCGAGCTGAAGCGTATTACATTCAGGATTTGAGATTTCCTGGGATGGTTCATGCGCGTGTTTTGAGACCGAAAGGGTACCATTCAAAGTTGCTGAAATTGGATGAAAGTAGATTGTCAGCAGAAGTTTCGGGAGTAATCAGAACAGTCATAAACGGCAGTTTTGTTGGAGTGATTGCCGAACGAGAATATCAAGCAGTAAAAGCTGAAAGTTTTTTAAGAAATCATTCAGAATGGACCGAAAGTCCTTTATTACCCGATCAAAAAGATATTTATACTCATATTAAAGCTATAGCAGACCAAGCCCAAAGTATCAGAAATGATGGAGAAATAAGTGAGGGATTTAATAATGCTGACACATTCAAAGCTGTCTACACAAAACCCTATATAAAACATGGATCTATGGGGCCAGCTTGCGGAATTGCCATGTACGATGGGGAAATCCTTCATATTTGGTCACATAGTCAGGGTATTTATCCCATGCGTAGAGCTATTGCTAGAATGCTGAAAATGGATGAAGAAAAAATCCATGTGATTGCAGTTCCTGGAGCTGGCTGCTTTGGTCATAGTACTGCTGATGATGCCGCTGCGGATGCCGCAATTCTCGCTTTGAATTACCCCAATAAGCATATTCGAGTTCAATGGTCTAGAGAAGATGAGCATATGTGGGATCCTTTTGGGTCAGCCATGATCATGGAATTAGAGGCAAGTTTGGGTGAGGATGGAAAGATCAAAGCCTGGAAATCGGACGTTTGGACGGACTCTCACAGCATGCGGCCAAATGATGATCCTGCAACGCTTTTGGACACTAGGTATTTAGAAAACCCAATCGAACTAACAGCGAGAGGGTATTTGGCTGGAGGCCATAGAAATGCTGATCCTTATTACAGCATTCCCAATATGCAGGTGAATGCCCACTTCTTTGATGGCCCTTTGCGAGTTTCTTCCTTGAGAAGTTTGGGTGCTTATACCACCATTTTTTCGATTGAGTCCTTTATGGATGAACTTGCTAAAAAGGCAGGAAAAGACCCCTTGGAATTTCGTTTAGCCCATTTAGAAGACGAAAGAGCAATTGCGGTAGTTACTAAAATCCAAGAAATGTGTGGCTCCGAAGTTTTAAATGAAGGAGAAGGGATTGGCTTTGCTTTTTCCCGATATAAAAATACAGCAGCGTATTCTACTGTAGCTGCTAAAGTGTGGGTAGATAAGTCTACAGGAGCTGTTCAGATCAAGAAAATGTGGGCTGCCGCAGATGTAGGAGAGATCATCAATTTGGATGGGATTACAAACCAGATCGAAGGGGGAATGATTCAAGCTGCAAGTTGGACGCTAAAAGAGCAAGTAACTTTTGATCAAAAGGGAATTACGAGCACAAATTGGGCGAGTTATCCAATTTTTCGGTTTACTGAAATTCCTGAAGTGGAAGTAGTAATGATTAATCGTCCGGATCAAGCTGCTGAAGGGGGTGGAGAAGTTTCCATGCCACCCACGGGAGCAGCGATTGCAAATGCAGTTTATAAAGCCTGTGGAAAGCGGATTTATGATTTGCCTATCACTGCTGACAAGATAAAATCAGCCTGAGTTTGAGTTTAGCTTTTCTCGTGATTAGTTAGAAAAAAGAGTTTGCTAGCCTATTTTTAAAATCTGCCTCAATTTGAATCATTATTCGGGAATTTAGAGTGACTTTTGCCTGCGCAGTAAAACATCGTATCCGTCTATCTGATTTTTTGGAATGAATTTTTCATAAATCCTTGTAATCTAACCACTAAAAAAATGATCCTATGAGAACTTGCAAGGATTTCCTTAACCTTATTTTGGTATTTATACTTTTAAGTTTAAGTGCTTGTGCTATCAATCCTGTTACAGGAAAGAAGCAGATTGTACTCATGTCTGAGGCTCAGGAAATAGCAATGGGACAGCAATCTGATCCTGAAATTATCGCCTTTTTCGGCCTTTACGATGATGCTCAACTCCAGGAGTTCATTACCGCTAAAGGCAATGAAATGGCGGCAATCTCGCATAGGCCAAAGCTTGCTTATGAGTTTAAAGTAGTGGATTCTCCAGTGATTAATGCCTTTGCAGTACCAGGAGGATATGTGTATTTCACACGTGGTATTATGGCGCATTTTAATAACGAGGCAGAGTTTGCAGGGGTATTAGGCCATGAGATTGGTCACGTCACTGCACGACACTCGGTAATCCAACAGCGAAACCAGTTTTTTGGGCAGTTGGGCCTTCTTGCTGGAATCATCTTGGTGCCTCAGCTAGGGCAATTTGTGGATCCTTTGTCACAGGGAATGCAGTTGGCTTTATTGAAATTCGGAAGAGATGCGGAGCGTCAATCCGATAAATTAGGTGTAGACTATTCTTCCCAAATCGGGTATGATGCTACTGAAATGGCGGGATTTTTTGAAACGCTAGAGCGACAGCAAGAAAATTCCGGAGGTGGAGAAGTACCAGATTTTCTTTCTACACACCCATCTCCGGAAGAGCGGAATGCTACAGTAGAAAAACTGGCTCTAGCCTGGCAGGCAAAATCTAAAATGACTGAATTTGAAGTAAATCGTGATAGTTATTTGAGAAAAATTGACGGCTTGATCATAGGGGAGGATCCGAAGCAAGGCTTTGTAGAGAACAATGCTTTCTATCATCCTGTGCTGAAAATCCAGTTCCCTATCCCTACAGACTGGGCACATCAAAATTCTCCCCAACAGTTCCAAATGGCGCCCAAAAGCGGTGATGCCATTATGATGCTCACATTAGCTCCTGGAGCAACCGTAGAGGAGGCTGCCAATGCGATTCTTCAAAAATATACCCTAACTATGGTCGATTCCAGAAAAGAAACGATCAATGGACTGCCAGCAATTATTATGGTTGCGGAGCAAAAGCAGGAGCAAGCTACTATACAGGTACTTTCCACTCTTATTCAATTTGAGGGGAATATTTACAGTTTGATGGGAGTTTCGGATATTTCAAAATTCATCTCTTACCAACCTGTGTTTTTAAATACCATGCGGAATTTCAAAGAATTGAAGGATTCTGAAAAGCTGAACCGAAAACCAGATGTGATTAAAATCAAGACAGTTCCTCAGCAAATGACTTTAAAAGCAGCTTTTCAGAATTTTGGAATGCCCGCCGAACGATTTGAAGAACTCGCACTATTAAACGGAATGCTTTTGACAGATCAATTGAGTAAAGGTATGCTGATCAAAGTCGTCGGTAAATAATAGGCTTAATCTAAAATTATCCTTAGCGTTGGTGTCGAAATAAAACAGAAAAAACCGAGTTTTTAAAGCTCGGTTTTTTTGTTGATGCTGAATCGAATTCAAAAATATTTTACTTTTTCTCTTTCTCTGCATACCCAAAGACCTTTTGGAGAAGGGCTGATTTTCGAGCTGACACTTGTTCACGAATTTTCAATTCTTCCTTGGCGATTTCTATGAAAAGCCCATCAATTGCTTTTTGGGTTACATAAGCTGTCAAATCCGTATCCACTTTCTTTACAAAAGGAACTTTGTTGTATCGGGTAGTAGCATCTTCCCAATATTTGGTAGCATCGACTTTTTTCAGACTCTGGTCTATAACAGGGGAAAAGACCGCATTCAAACTGTCGCTCGTTGTTTTGGAGAAGTACTGAGTTGCTGCATTATTTTCGCCCAAAAGGATGTTTTTTACATCTGCGATGGTCATTTGCTTTACTGCACTTTGGAAAATAGGCTTAGCCTTAATCGCAGCATCTTCCGCAGCCCGGTTTACACTGACTACCACTTTATCTACCATTGAGCCCAAGCCTATTGATCGAAGTGTATTTTCTATTTGCTTTGCCTCTGGAGGGAAGAGGATTTTTACATCCAAGTTAGTTAAGTAGCCATCTTTCAGGTTCAGTCGTTCGGAACTGATTCCGGTAGCTTGCTCCAAAGCTTCTTTCAGTGCGGAGTTGATTTCCGTATTCGTCGGTGTGAGGAGAGACTGTGACATGGCATCCGCAATCTGAGTGACGGTGGCACATCCACTGAGTAGTAAATAGCCAGTAAAAGTAAGTAGTTGAGTTATTCGTTTGATCATGGTTTTTAGATAGCCTAATAGAGGGAGTTTTTTGTTATAGTATAACTTACGCAAGGTAGGGTAAAATAGATGAGCGCAGATCTGCTTGTTAATTTTTCAGCTGAGCAAGAAATAGACTATAATTGACTAGAATTTATAGAATTAAAGACTTTTTCAGTTTTAAAGCGATGTCATTTTCGATAAAAACATGTAATAATGCCGAATAGTGATGAAATAATTACCGTTCAATTTTTCAAATAACTGGGATTATCATAAGAAAAATGATAATTTATCCTTTCAAATCATGCAAATACCTTACTCAAATGAATCTTAGACTCAATTCAGAATTTGGAACACTCAAGGCGGTTTTGATGCATCGCCCAGGTAAGGAAATAGATCGGCTGACGCCATACAATAAGGAGTATTTGCTGTTTGATGATGTGCCATTTCTAGAGGCTTTGCAGCAGGAGCACGACACCTTTTCTAATCTAATCAAATCCAGTACCGGAGCGATGGTCTATCAGTTGAGAGAGTTGTTGATTCGAGTCCTATATGATCAGCAGATTCTTTTGAAATTGATGCAAAATGCGCTTCAAAGATCAGGATTATCACATTTGGCGGAGTCGATTTTGGAGCGATATTCTACTGCAGAATGTGCAATCATCTTGACAGGTGGACTGAAAATCCATGAATTGAAACGCAAGATTCCTAATCTTAATCCAGGTGAATTGATGGATTACGCTTTTGCGATTTCACCTTGCCCTAACTTGTATTTCCAACGGGACCCGATGGCGGTTACTCCTGGAGGTATTATTTTTTCCAGTATGAAAATGGAAGGTCGTCAACGGGAAGCTGATTTACTTCGCACCATTTTCGAAAATCATCCAGACTTCAAAGAAAATATCAATAAGCTTTATCCGGCAGAAGGGATGCATAGTCCGCCGAGTATTGAAGGGGGAGACATTATTATTTTGTCCAATAAGGCCGTAGCCATTGGCAACTCTGAGCGTACCGATGAAAAGGCCATATATCATGCTGCCAAAGCCTTGCTTGGCGAGGGAACAGTCGAGCGCGTTTATGAAGTTCACCTCCCGCAAAAACGGCAATACATGCACTTAGACACTGTTTTCACGATTTTGGATGAGAACCTCGCGTTGACCTATCCAGATGCACTGAATTCCGTCTTGCAGACTTCACTTTATACCTTGAAGGAAATTCGGGACGATAAAGTGATCATTAAGCGGGAAGTATTGAAAGAATCCCTTCTGACGATTCTGGAGCGAGAAATCCCACACTTGGAGATTCTACATACTGCCGATGGAAACCCTGATTATGCGATGCGGGAGCAGTGGTTTGACGGAGCAAATGTATTTGCTATCGGACCAAGAAGAGTGATCTCTTATAATCGAAATATTCATACCAATCACGCTTTGCGACAGATGGGGGTGGAGGTCTTAGAAATCCCTTCTTCAGAGCTTTCAAGAGGTCTTGGTGGGCCAAGATGCATGACGATGCCGCTGAGTAGATCACGGGTATAGCGATTTTTAAAATCAGAAGTATGTAGGGAGAAAGCTGAAAATCTAGGAGATATGATGTGAGATTTAGGATTTGATAAAGTCAAAAACTGAATTCAAAAATCAAAAAATTGCGTAACCTCTAAAAGGTTGAATCGAATCAAAACTCCCCTTTTAATCAAAAGGATTTTAGGAAGCGTACACAAGATAAAAAACGTGAATGGGTATTTTTTTGAAATGCAGAAACAGGAGTTAATAGAAAATGAAACCATCAAAGCAAAGTGATGGAATTTATCAGAGATCTCATAAATCGTAGTTCGTCAACCCCAAAAATCACAAATCAGCAATCCGATATTGCGTATCTATCTATCAAAAAACGATCTTCTTCGCGACACTTTCAGATCTGACAGGATACTTGACTTGACTCGAATGTCGATATTGTACGAGGTAAATCGCCCAAATGGAATCCAGTTGACATTCATTTGCCAGCAGTGAAGATCTCTGGCGATTCCGATCATGGTCTGAGTCAGTTCTTTCGTTTGCGCATCATAACCCGTGTTGAAGTTGATTTTCCACTTCTCCGAAAAGGAGACATCTCCACTCATGTTGATCGTTTGAGTCACATTCTTATTTCCACTAGCCTGATTACTGTAGGATAAATTGTAGCCGAAAGTTAAATTCCAAGGAATATCCCAATCGATATATTGGCTTGGATCTGTGGCAATTCTATTGATTTCACTCTGTACGAACTCATTCATTCTACCGCCTTCCTGAAGAAATCTATCCGTTATTTCATCACGGACCTCTCCCTGAGATTTACTGCTATTTGGATTGATAGAGGCATTTAGGTTTAATGTAGCATTACGAATGGCACCAATTCCCTGCCCTTTATTCCAAGCGAATTCATTGATGTTTCTGGTGCTCACTTGACCACTTGAATTTGTAAAGGTCTCCACTGCATAAGGATCCAAGATTGTGCTAAGGTTGACTGATAATCTGCGATCAAAAAAACTGGTTCGAGCTCTGAAATTGAATGGAGCTAATTGGAAGGAGTCTGCTGCAAAATTATAACTGGTATTGATATCGATGTTTTCCATCAATGGGATTTTTTTGGTAGTCGCCTCAGTAGAATCTGTTTCCGAAAGAATCTTCGCTTCCAGTACACTTCTAATGTTGATACTTAATGCTCGAGATTCTCCAAGTGGAGCCCCGCCGTAGATGAATCCTTGATACCGCGAAAATAATTGTCTGTCTCCTGCTTCATTTACTTGGACATCTTGGAAGTAACCAAAGCTAGGGTCTGAGAAATCAGGCGTGTAGCTAAAGCCAAAGGAAGGTTGGATCAATTGCCGAATGGTCTGGATTTTTCCTTTCTTGAAGTTATAAAAACCATAAATATTCGTGTTCACATTGAAAGAACTCGAATAATAGGTCACTCGGTTGAAACCATCTTCTGAGATTCTGTCCACTCGCTCTGTAGATGGATTGTAATAGTAATTTAGCTTTTGTAGATACCAAAGCTCTGTAAGGTTTGCCGATGCAGTTGCGGTGAAGTGCTTGAATAGTCTAAAATTCGAACTGATTGGGATCACATGTTGTGCTCCATTATTCGCATTTTGAAGGAGAAATTTGAAGTTGTCTACTGTGAAAGGGACGATTTGCGAGTTTTGATTTCCACCGGAGAGATCACTTCCTACTCCAAACTCCTGCGAAACTCGGTTGGTGATTGAGTTTTGCAAGTTGAAATTATAGGCAATATTAAATGTCTTCAGGGGCTCAAATTTCACGTTTTTGAAAGGGCTTTGTCTATTCATTACCAGCGACATAGTCGGTAGGCTGAGGTTTACTTCACCGGTTTGCACACTTTGAGAATGACGCATGCTGGAAGAGAATACGAAAGGAGTTCCACTAAAGGTCTTGGTGAAGTTGATGTTGGACTGGAGATCTGAGGTGACGTTATTTTGAAAACTCGAAGGGTTGATGATGTTATTGAAATAACTGGTGCTTCCAGCATTTACTGAAGCAGAAAACCGGCTGTTTCCTCTTGATTCTGGATTATGGCTCCATGCTATTTTGAACGTGTTGTAATCGACAGGATTTTCTTGCGTCTCAGGAGAAACGAATTTCTGAAAATCAAGATTGAATGATCCTCCAAAGCGGTAGCGTTTTTTATAGATCGATTGAGATTTAACTCCCCAGCCTCCATTAGAATAGATGTCGCCCGTCAGGCGGGTATGGACGAAATCATTGATGGCAAAATAGTATCCAAAATCCCGTAGAAATATCCCTCGTTTTTGCTCTTGTCCATAACTTGGGAAAATAATTCCTGAAGTTTTCTCCTCAGGTGTATTAGGTATAATCCCAAAGGGTAATCCCAAAGGGGTCGGGATTCCATTGAAATAGAAGTTAAACGGTCCAGAGACGACTTGTTTTCCTTCGATGGATTTGATTTTCCTGGAAGAAATATGCCAATGGGGTTTAGCCAGTTTGCAAGTAGTATAGTACCCATGATCCATATAGATACTTCCATCATCTGTTTTTTTGATGGTTTCTCCCCTCAAAATCCCGTCCTGTTGTTCGGTTACGACATCTTTAATGATTGCTTTTTGAGTTTTGAAGTTGTACCGCATTTCCTTGCGGACTTCGTACTCTGTACCCGCCTGCTTGAAGAAAGGGTTTCCGGTGATATTCCCCAAACTATCGGCTTGCCCACTCGCATAGATCTCAGATTTCTCCCAATCAATAATAATCAAATCAGCGTCTAAGCGCATATCTCCATACTCAAACCATGCTTCTTTGTGGAGATATAATTTGTTGTTTGTAAAATCTGCTACGATACTATCTTCAGCGAAATAGGTAATATCTGTTTCTATTCCATTGCTGGGCACAATTTTTGTCGAGTCAGAGACAGTAAGCGAATCAACAGGTAATGAGAGCGTGTCAAGCGATGTTGGTGCCGGTGGCTTAGAAACCAACGTGTCAGGAAAAGTAAGTGCTCGCTCTCTTCGAGGTTTTGCAGGGTCTTGGGCATTCGCTAAAAGCGGAAGCAGTATTAGCCCAAAAAAGGAAAATAAAAAGAGCCTTAATTCCTGCACTGCTGTTGTCGCTTTATTTAGATTTGAGTGAAATTTCGTGTAAAGTTAATTTTATTGCCCTCATGGTACGATCCAAAAACAAAAAATTTCTTCTGACTTTAGTTTTATTAACGCCCTTCTTATTTGGCGGGTATATTCCAAACGAAACGATGATGCCAGCTTTTCGAATGAAAAAAATCGTTCTAGATGCAGGTCATGGCGGCAAAGATCCTGGAAACATAGGTTCTAAAGCTCGTGAAAAGGATATTAACCTTGCCGTGACGCTCTTGGTAGGTAAGTACATCAAAGAGAATATGCCAGACGTAGAAGTGATCTATACCCGAAAAGATGATAGTTTTCCAACTTTGAAAGAGCGTCCACAAATCGCAAATAATAATAAAGCCGATCTATTTGTCTCCATTCATTCGAATTCTGCAACGAACAAATCTGCTTTTGGTACGGAAACTTGGGTGATGGGTACAAAATATTTGGACGCCAATTTTGATATCATAAAACGTGAAAACTCTGTGATTTTGCTAGAGGATAATTATGAAGAAAACTACGAAGGCTTTGACCCTACATCACCTGAATCGTACATGATGTTCAATTTGATGTCAAAGGCTCAATTTGGAAACTCAGTTTCTCTTGCAGATCAGATAGAAACTCAATTTAGAGACCGAGTAGGTAGAAAAAGTAGGGGTGTTAAGCAAGGGCCATTTTACGTGTTATGGACACCTTCAATGCCTTCTGTTTTAGTAGAATTGGGATTCCTGTCTAACACCGAGGAGGAGCGATTCTTAATGAGTGAAGCTGGGAAAGAATACATGGCTTCTGCTATTTATCGCTCAATCAAAGATTATAAAGACGCAATAGAGAAAAATTAATTTCCAAAATACTTAAAATCAATTGCCCTTTTTCCCTCGAAGAAGGGCATTTTTGTACCTAATATTCTAAACTCTTTCTGAAAAGCAACAGTTTGATACTTATAAACCCAAATTATACCAATGAATACCAATTCTTCCAATCCGGTACAAACCATGGAGCAATTACTCGAGAAGCTTCAATCCAAAACTGAAACTGTCAAGTTGGGGGGAGGCCGGTCTAGAATCGCTAAAGAACATGAAAAAGGGAAACTAACCGCTCGCGAGCGAATTGACTTCTTAATTGATCCGAACTCAGAATTTTTAGAAGTTGGTGCTTTTGCTGCTGACGGAATGTATGAAGAGGAGGGAGGATGTCCTTCTGCAGGAGTGATCACAGGCATTGGATATGTTCAAAATCGCATGTGTATCATAGTCGCCAATGACGCGACTGTGAAAGCTGGAGCTTGGTTTCCAATGACTGCAAAGAAGAATCTACGGGCGCAAGAGATTGCGATGGAGAATCATCTTCCAATTATTTATTTGGTAGACAGCGCGGGAGTTTTTCTGCCCATGCAAAATGAAATTTTCCCTGACAAAGAGCATTTCGGAAGACAATTCCGAAACAATGCGAAGATGTCGGCTATGGGAATTGTGCAAATTGCCGCGATTATGGGAAGCTGCGTTGCCGGAGGAGCATACCTTCCGATTATGTCTGATGAGGCAATGATCGTAGACGGCACGGGTTCTATTTTCTTGGCAGGTTCCTATCTGGTCAAAGCAGCCATAGGAGAAAGCATCGATAACGAAACACTTGGCGGTGCCACTACCCATTGTGAAATCTCTGGAGTCACGGACAATAAATACGATACAGATCAGGATTGCTTGAATGCAATCAGAAAGATTTTTGATAAACTCGGACACAACCCAACTGCAGGTTTTGATCGTGCGGAGTCTAAAGAACCAAGTATTACTGCTGAAAGACTGATCGAAATTTTTCCAATGGAGCGAGTGAAGCCTTATGATATGAATGAGGTGATTTCTGGGTTGGTAGATGGTGGAGAGCTCGAGGAGTATAAAAAGGATTATGGCAAAACCATAATCTGTGGAACTGCTAGAATTGACGGATGGGCTGTGGGGATCATCGCCAATCAGCGGAAAATCGTAAAGACAGCCTCAGGAGAAATGCAAATGGGCGGCGTGATCTATTCTGATTCTGCAGACAAATCAGCTCGATTCATTATGAATTGCAATCAGCGGAAAATTCCACTGGTTTTCCTTCAGGATGTCAGTGGTTTCATGGTAGGAAGTAAGGCAGAGCATGGCGGAATCATCAAGGATGGAGCGAAAATGGTCAATGCCATGGCGAATTCGGTAGTACCAAAATTCACGTTACTTCTAGGAAATTCGTATGGAGCGGGTAATTATGCCATGTGTGGAAAAGCCTATGATCCGAGATTGATTTATGCTTGGCCAACTGCTCAAATGGCGGTAATGTCTGGTGCCTCGGCTGCCAAGACCTTACTCCAGATCAAAGTAGCCTCCTTAAAAAAGAAAGGGAAAGTCATCTCGCCTGAAGACGAGAAGGAGCTTCTGGATGAAATCACGGCGAAATATAATGAGGAATTGAGCCCATACTATGCGGCATCGAGACTTTGGGTAGATGGAGTAATCGATCCTCGAGAAACTAGAAAAGTGATCAGTATGGGAATCGAAGCCGCTAATCATGCACCGATTACCGAACGATTTAATGTGGGGGTGATTCAGACCTAGGCATTTTTATGTAACTTATTATTCGATCAAATCGAGATTTTAACCGATTGTTATGAGTGAACTGACTTCCAACGAATTAAATGCTTTGGTCTCCTTGCTGGATGATTCGGATTCAGAGGTTAGGTATCATGTTCGCGATCGGATTCTCGCTTTGGGTACAGATATTATTCCCTTTTTGGAGAAAAAGTGGGAGGACAGTTTCAATCCAGATATTCAAAAAGAGATCGAAGAATTGGTCCATGATCTCCAATTTTCGCTTCTTAAGTTGAGACTGAGCGATTGGAAAAGTTCAGAAGATCGAGATTTGCTCACTGGGCTTTGGATTATTAACACCTATCAGTACCCAGATATTGAGTTTGATAAGCTCAATGCAGAAATGCATCAGATTTACTTTGAAGTTTGGACTGCGTTTTCCAATGATCTACAGCCCTTTGATCAGATCCGAATTATTAATAATGTGTTATTCAACACACTTCGGTTCTCAGCAAATACCAAGAACTTTCATTCGCCGGCAAATAGCATGCTTTCTTCGGTTTTGGATTCTAAGCGTGGCAATCCCTTAACGCTTTGTTCTATTTATTTGCTAGTAGCCCGAAAGCTTGGCTTGCCAGTATATGGAGTCAATTTGCCCAATCTTTTTGTACTGACTTACAAATCTGCAGATGTGAATTTTTACGTCAATGCCTTTAATAAAGGCTTGATATTTAGCAGGAAAGATGTGACTAATTACCTAGAGCATCTGAAAATAGAACCCAAGACGGAGTTTTATGAGCCTTGTTCTCATTTAGCCATTATTCAGCGGATGCTTCGAAATCTAGGACAATCTTTTGAGAAGCTAGGAGAAATAGATAAGCAGGAAGAAATTCGTAATTTAATTGAGCTTTTGGAAGATTAGAAAGTCCGAATGTTGCAACCCGTTGCTCTTACTTGAGATGGAGAGGGAGTTTCTCCTCGTAGCACTTGATTGATGGCCCGCTCTAAAAAACGATCTGATACGCTGGATTCTGCCTGAGGATTATTATCAATTGCACCTTTGTATTTCACTTCAAGTCCATTAGCTCCAGGTGCCAAAATGATAGCTTCGGGAATTTTCGAGATTTGAAAGAGTTTGACTAATTCCTGCTTTGAATCGATCAAATAGGACGTATTAATTCCACTGTCATCAATAAACTTTCGAAGTACTGCCTGAACAGCTGGAGAATTATCAGATTCAGGATTGATGAGAATGAAGTTCATTCCCTGGTTTTGGAAGTTTTCACGGAGTGCCTTTACCCGTTGTTGATACATTCCTGCAAAAGGACAATTCATGGAATGAAAAATAATGACTAGCCCTTTTGGACCGGCTTTAGAGACTACCTGTACAGTTCCTCCAGTTACCGCATCGATTAGAGAAATGTCCGTGATGGATTGAGCAAAACTGGTCAAAGTCAGAAATAGCAGTGAAAATAAGAATGTAAGTTTTTTCATAATTACCAAATAGTATAAGTCAGCACGGTGTTATTCTCTACCACAGCTTTGACTTGGTAGTGGTGATCTGCAAAGTCCGTTCCATGGATTTTTCCTTTGATAATAGGAGCATCCTTACTAAAAGGTTCAAGCAGAATATTTTCTCGAAAGGAAATCCCTTTTTTCCCCTGGCATTTGAAAATAGATTCCTTGGCAGACCACGCCATCGTGTAATGGACAGGATCTTTTTCCAGAAAATCTAATTCACGCGTATCAAGAAATCGCGATCCAATATGTAGGATTTTTTCTCGGATGAAATCCATATCTATTCCAACAGGATTTACCAGATGATAAATAGCTGCAGCGAACCCTAGGGTATGCGTCAAGGAAATATATCCATTCCCACTCATGGATTGAGATTTGCCATGCTCATCCTTGAAAAAGCCAGGGTAGGGAATATTCAGAGTTTCTAAGGCGGCTGCAATTGCTAGTCTCGAACTTGCCCATTCTTTTCTCTTCTCGGCATGTGAGATATTTGCAAAAGACAATTTCTCCCTAAAACTCAGAAAATCAAGATCAATGATTTCATGTGATTCAATTATCTTGATGGCTAAGGCCGAGTAAGAATCAATTTTTTCTATTTTTGTTTGCATCAGCCGAAAGGGCAATAGATTCTCAGAGCAATATATGGCAAAAATTGAAGTTTATAAATTACAAACTCTCACCGGACATAATGATTGCATTTATGCACTGACAGAAGGGAGTGACCCCAGGTTTTTTTATACAGGTTCGGGCGATGGTATGGTGGTAGAATGGGACCTTGACCTCCCCAAGGATGGCAAACTCATCGCAAAACTCTCTAATTCAGTTTATGCGCTTCAAGTAGATCATTCCCGAAATTGGTTATTTATCGGTCATAATTTCGAGGGCATTCATGTAATTGATCTGAATGATAATAAAGAGATTTGGTCTCTGAAAATGACCGATCAAGCCATATTTGATATCAAAGTAGTAGGGAACGAGGCTTATATCGGAGCCGCTGACGGAGTGTTAACTGTCGTCGATATTGAGCTTCGAGCGATCAAAAAGCACATCAAACTTAGTTCGAAAAGCATTCGAGTGATGGCTGTAGCCATAGGTAAAAAACACCTGGCTATTGGATTGAGCGATCATAGCATTAAGATTCTCGATTTGGCAAATGATTTTCAGCCCATCGCTAACCTTGTTGGCCATACGAATTCCGTCTTCGCTTTGAGTTATTCGCCGGATGAAATGTACCTGGCAAGTGGGTCAAGAGATGTCAATTTAAAATTTTGGGATTCTACTAATTTCACCTTGGTTGAGTCGATTGTAGCCCATTTGTATGCTATTAATTATTTATCTTTCAATGAAGATGGAAATCTGCTAGTCACCTGCTCAATGGATAAATCCATTAAAATTTGGGATACGGCAGAGCGAAAGCTTCTGAAAGTCATTGACAAAGCAAGAAACGCCGGGCATGGCACCTCCATCAATAAAGTGGTCTGGAGTACTTATAATGGAAATATTATTTCCGTTTCCGACGATCGCACCATATCTATTTGGCAAATACAAGTAAACAACGCATGAAGATCACACCTACAGCCATTCGGCAAAAAACATTCGAAACAGGATTTAGAGGTTTTGAGAAAAAAGAAGTCAGCGCATTTTTAGACGAAGTCAGCGAAGTAGTTGACGCGCTCCATAAAGAGAATATGGACCTCAAAACTAAATTGCAGCATACGGAAGCTGAAGCTAAGCGACTGAAAGATGTGGAGGATTCACTTTTCCGAACGCTCAAAACGGCTGAAGACACAGGTGCCGCAATTATCGAAGAAGCAAATGAAGCAGCTGATTTGATTATTTCAGAAGCAAATGAGACGGCTGAGCATGCTACTTTCAATGCCAATAAATTGCTGTCCGATGCGAGAAGACAGGCAGAGCAAGATGCTGCCACTTTGATCAATGCCGCAGAATTGAAAGCTAAGGAGACTATTGTCGAGCTTAGAGAGAGTATGCAGGGCTTAGTAAGGTCATATGAAGGTTTAGTAGAGCAGCGGGAAGCAATGGTCAAAAGCTTGAAGCGAATCGCTCAGGATGCCTTAAATCAGATTGATTTGTCAGATGCTCATTTCAATCGAATCGATGCCAAAGCTCATCAGCGAGCTATTGAGGAACTGAGTAGATCACAAGCATTTACTTTTGCTAATATTTCAAGTTTGGATCCTGCTCCCGCAGTTCAGGAAGAATATGTGCCTGAGCCTGTAAGCAAGGCGGATCCCTATGTAGAAATGGAAACTATAGAAGAAGAGATCGAACTTGAAATCCACGACGAATCCCCGGATTCGGAAATGGAAGTGGATGTTGAGGAAGAGGTTCTAGAAAAAGATGAGATTGAAGTTGATTCTAAAGAGGAGGAAGAGGCTCAAGCTGAAAAAGAGGAATTGCCTGAATCCAATCTAAAAACAGCGGTACGACCAGCTCAGGAAGAGCCGAGCAAAAAAACGGAAGATCCTAAAAATCAATCGGGATCATTTTTTGACCAATTTGATTAATGGGAAAAGTTACGCTGGAAGGAATAGAGTTTCATGCCTATCATGGAGCATATCCAGAGGAGTCAATTCTCGGAAATCGCTTCACGGTTGATTTGGAGTTAGATACTGATTTCAAAACTGCAATGGAGTCGGATGCGCTGAAAGACACGGTTGATTATGCGAAGCTTTACCAATTGATCAAATCACGGATGGATGTCAAAGTGAAGCTTTTGGAGCATTTGGGACATGTAATTGTTCAGGATATTATTCTGGCTTTTCCAGAAACTCAAAAAGTTAAAATTACACTCAAAAAGCATCATCCGGCACTAGGAGGATTGGTTAAGTACTCCTCCGTAACCGTTTTTTATCCGGAAGATTACCAATAAGCTAGAAATGTATTCAAAGGCAGAAAGCTCAGCCATAAGAAAGGAGTTTTGGATCAAATTTGGGCAATACATGAAACCAGTCCCGAGTGCTTCTGGGGTCCGAGTGAATTGGCCGAATTATAAAACGGGGATTAGAGACATCTATTTTCGAATGAAAACCGAGCGAGGATTTGTTTCTATTGGGATTGAGATTTCCCATGCCGATGAAGAGCTTCAGGAATTGTATTTTGATCAATTTCTCCAATTGAAAAAAATCTTGCTTACATGCGTGGGCGAAGAATGGGACTGGAAACTTTTGTCAACCAATGAATTTGGTCAGCCAGTCAGCAGGATCGAAAAAGTATTAAAAGAGGTAGATGTCATGAATGAGGAGGATTGGCCAGCGATCATCACTTTTTTAAAACCCAGAATTATCGGATTGGATGATTTTTGGGATCAGGTGAAGCCGGGATTTGAGCATTAGAATTTCCCTTTGCGATAAGTTAATTCCTCAATAGTCCGCACTCCATTTTCAGTCATCGCGATATGCAATTTAATTTCATCGCCGGTTCTGATCATGGTCAATCCGCTAAACCAGACAGTATCTTCACCTACTTCTACCAATCGAAATGTGGTCCACTTTTCCTTTTCTTCCCAACCAGAAAGATCGCGATTGAAGTGTTTGAGCTTCATAGTAAAGGTGTCACCTTCTTGCACGATGTTCATGAATTCCGAAAAAACCAATTTTCCTTCTGACCACATTCGGAACGTTCCCACCATGTGACCATCTACTTCAGGCATCCACACTTCCTCACAGGTGCCGCCAAAAGCCTCACCTTCCCAGTAACCAACGATCCAATCCAGAGAATTCAAGTCTCCTTTACCAGCCGTCTGGTCTGCTTCCAGAAATTTCACTTGTGCTAGGCTTAATTGTGATAGTAAGAGGAAAGGGAAAAAGAGGAGAAGGGATCGCATGAGCATTTGGGTTTTGCTTGGACATACAAAATAGCATGATTATTATTGATCATGGCACTTTGGAATGGCTGGGTTAATTAAGTGAAGCCTGGATACTTTTCTCATTAAATGGTCTATGAATGATGATCCATCCTGGAAAAACTTAGTAAACCACAAAATATTCCTTTCAGAACTTTTTGTTTTGACCAAATAAGCCACTCAAAATCAACAAAACATCTTTGTGCCCGTTGACATCGCGATTAAATTGGACTACCAGAATAATACTAAATAAACATGGTTAAATAAACCCTATTTTAGTGTCTAATATTAAAAATTCATCCATAAAAAATAAGCATGAAAAACCCCTCAGCGCCAAAAAAAATTACCTGGATTATCGGAATAGTATGTGGTGTACTCGGAATAATAGGCCACTACGCCGATGTTCAGATTTTGAGTGAAAATAATTATATCCTCCTGCTGATCGGGTTTGTTGTGCTGGCATTAGGGACTACTTTTAAAGAGATATAACAGGGTATTTGCCTTACCAACTCATTTGTTTCCTATGTATTGTAGCTGTTAATTATTTCTAGCCTATTATCAACAATGAATATCCGTTAAGGAATAATCTTTATTCCTGATCGTGTCGCTTAGGAAGGTCAGGATTAATAAAAGTAAAGCCTCTTGCTTCATCACCCTCAAAGAAATCGATGAGCATCCCCATGAGAAACATGTAATGACGTTTTTCGATAAGCACCGGGATCCCATCGATCTCAAAATGTTGGTCTTCAGGTTTGGGTTTGTCAAAGCCAAGTGAATAAGACATTCCCCCACAGCCCCCACCTTTTACACCCACCCGAAGATGATAATCGGCAGGAATATTTTTAGTGGTCATGATGTTTTTTATCTCTGACTCAGCTTTTGGAGTGATTTTTATAGGAGTAATCATGGTTGGAGAATTAAATCCAAAAAGATTTGGTTCGTTTAGCACTCAAATTTATACTTACAAAACTATTCTTGATGCGATTAATTATGCAAATTCGAGGGTAAAAATTAAACTATGGAATACTTTGCTGATTTATTGAAAATCTTGCTTCCGGCAGGAATTGTACTTTACGGGATGTATTTGGTCGTGGTATCATTCCTTTCCAAAGAGCGAGAGAAGATGATTGTCGAGTTAAAAACTAAAAATACGGAAGTAATCCTCCCTATCCGCCTTCAAGCTGCAGAGCGACTTTGCCTTTTCCTTGAGCGCATCACGCCAAATAATTTAGTGAGGCGGTCAAATCCTACGGCCTATACTTCAAACGAATTGTATAGCCACCTTTTGAATGAGGTGCGTGAGGAATTCAATCATAATTTTTCTCAGCAAGTTTATTTCTCCGAGGAAACTTGGGAAGCAATCAAGCGCGGAGTAGAAGAGGTGACGACGATTATCAACTTGAGCAGACAATCGATCGATGGTGAGGCAAAAGGAATAGATCTTGCCAAGGCGATTTTTGCTACTTCGCTAGACCGGCAGAATGATACAATAGGCTATGCGCTAAAACAGGTGAAAGCTGAAATTAATCTCTATTTTTAGTTATGGAAAAACGCCCCGCTAAACTTCTAGAAAAAGCAAAATCACTATTTGGGAAGCAAGTAGAAGCACTCTCCAGACAGGAGGAAAAAGTGCGAGAGCTCTTGGGTAATGTTGGAAAAAAAATAAGTCAAGCGGGTCAAAATCAATATGTGCAGCGATTGATTGAGCCGGTTTCGATTTTTATCAGGATGGTCAAATCCCACTTTAATGGCAGCCACAAGCTCTCTGGGAGCACACTTGGACTGATTATACTTGGACTGGTTTATTTTGTTTCTCCTGTTGATATTATTCCTGATTTTCTTGGGTTTTTTGGATTTGCGGATGATTTTTCTGTCGTCTTGGCGATATATGCCAAGGTAAAAGAAGAAGTAGGCGATTTTTTGGATTGGGAAAGAACTCAATCAGAGTAAGGACTGTTGGTCTGCAAATAACGAATTAAAATGCTAGACCAATCTATTAAACTAATTACACCTGAATTGATCGGTAAAACCCAAACCTATCAAGCTTATCGGGAAATGATCGATGAACTTTTAGCCGAAAACAAAACCACAGGTTCCATTCACACTGAAGCATACCTCGACTATACTCGGATGAATGTAAGGCGGATGAATCGCTGGGATAAAACAGCTAAAGTTTCATCAGAACTCGAAAAAGTAATCAAATCAATTGATCTACCACAGATTTGGTTAGTAATTACAGAGGCTTGGTGTGGGGATGCAGCTCAAAATATTCCATTTTTAGTAAAGCTTGCAGATTTGAATCCTAAAATTGAACTCAGATTAATTTTGAGAGATGAGAATCCAGAGTTGATGGATGAATACCTGACCGAAGGGGCGAGATCAATTCCAAAGTTGATCATCCTAAGTGAAGACTTAGATCAGGTGATGGGTACTTGGGGGCCAAGGCCGAAATTTCTTCAAGATCGGTTAAAAGCCTACAAGCTAGATACACTGGGCGTTTCTCCGAAAGAATTTTCCGAAGGAACACATCTTTGGTATGCTAAAGACAAAAATGAATCGTTAGAGAGAGAATTAATGGAATTGTTTACGTCTATTTTTCTACTATGAAAATCGCTATTCTAACCGGAACATCTGGACTGGTTGGTATGCAGCTACTGCATCAATTATTACAAAATCCAACCTATGACCATGTCTTGAGTGTAGGGAGGCGTAAGTTGTCCCTAAAGCATGGAAAGCTGATCCAAATCTCTGGGGATATGAATATGATAAATAGCTGGGATCTCGATTCGAAACTATCGGATCAAGATCTAGGAGGTGAAAATCATGGGATCCGAGTGGCTATTAAAGAGAAGACGGCAGAGATTCATGCCTTTTCTGCATTAGGTACTACCATCAAACAAGCGGGTTCAAAAGATAATTTTATTGCCATTGATCATGGGATGGTTTTACAATATGCGTATTGCGCCAAAAAGCTGGGAGCTAAGAAGTTTTTGAACGTATCTGCTTTGGGTGCCGATGCGAACTCGAAGATTTTCTACAACGAAGTAAAAGGTAAGCTTGAAGAGGACTTGAAAGAAATAGGATTTGAATACACTGGGATTTTCAGACCTTCGCTTTTATTGGGGAATAGGTCTCATACTAGACTAGGAGAGGAATTTGCCAAATTGATCACAAAGCCGCTGATTTGGCTGAAGCTTTGGAAAAATATGCGTCCAATTTATGATTATCAGGTGGCGAAATCTATGGTTATCAAGGCGCTGGAAGTCAACTCATCCGCAGTAGAAATAGTCGAATCAGGGGCAATGCAAGACCTAAGCAAATGATTGTAGTGATCCAACGAGTTGCTGAAGCTTCAGTGAAAATTGAAGGTAAAGTCAAATCTGAAATTGGTGTAGGATTGTTAATCCTAGTAGGGATAGAAGAAGCAGATGTAGAAGAGGATATTTCTTGGCTTTCCAAAAAAATCGCTAACCTTAGAATCTTTCCTGATGAAAATCAAGTCATGAATAAAAGTGTCATGGACGTGGCTGGCGAGGTTTTATTGATTTCTCAGTTTACGCTACATGCCAGCACCAAAAAAGGAAACCGTCCCTCATATATTAAGGCTGCGAGACCTGAGGTTGCCATTCCACTTTATGAGAATTTCATCCATAATTTAGAATCTGAACTGGGGAAACCCATCGGTACAGGAGAATTCGGTGCAGATATGAAAGTAGCGCTAGTCAATAATGGCCCGGTGACGATTCTGATTGACAGTAAGGATAGGAAATAAAATTTTGACTAAGTTGAAGTTTAATTTGACTTAACACTATCCTTGTTCGATTCCCTCATTCTAATTCATCACGCTCATGTGATCTTCAATGGCACTCCTAGTTTTGATCAACTTTCGTTTGATTGGAAAGAAGGAACCCACTGGGCAATTGTTGCTGATTCCGGAGCTTTGCTGACTGCTTTTTTGGAGACTGTAAGAGGTAATTCAATTGTGTCTTCCGGTAGTATACAAAGACCTTTCGCAGCCGACTATTTAGCTGAAATGCAAGAAGAAGGCAACATTCACAGTCACCGAGATTTGATTTCCTACGTGTCCCAGAAGTATGAATTCCGCAATAAATCCCACCTTCAAAACTTTTATTTCCAGCAGCGATTCAACTCCTCCGAATCCGAGGAAGCCGCCACTGTGCGAGAATACCTAAATGAGGTTGAACCCAAAATCGAAGGGCCATGGACGCTAGATTCTGTTTCTAACTTACTTCGATTGGAACATTTGCTGGATAAGGCAATCATCAAACTTTCCAACGGAGAGACTAGAAGGCTTGCCCTTGCGCTGGGGCTGTTGCGTCAGCCAACAATCTATCTGATGGATCAGCCGATGACCGGATTGGATGTACGAAGCCGAGCCGAGTTTGGAGCGATATTGAAAGTCATCATCGCCGCTGGAGTCCATGTGTTGATCAGCACCTCGGCAGATGAAATCCCCGAAGGAATCACCCACATCGCTAAATTGGATAACTCTGGAATTCAGAAAATCTGGACTAAAAAGGAATATCATAGCTTGGGAGTTCAGCCTGAGTATACGAATTCATGGAATTGGGATGAGTTGGATGGCTTGCTTCCAAAGTCGGTTTCTCAGCGGGAATTTATTATCAAGCTGGAAAATGTCACCATCAAATACGGGGATAAAACCATTCTCGATCGACTCAGTTGGGAAGTGAAACCCGGATCACGCTGGCTGCTCAAAGGCCCGAATGGCTCGGGAAAATCCACGCTTCTCAGTTTGCTGATCGGAGAAAACCCGCAAGCCTATTCACAGAATTTCTGGCTATTTGATCGAAAGCGCGGGACAGGCGAAAGCATCTGGGAGGTAAAGGGGCCGACGGGTTTTGTGGCACCCGAACTCAGCCGTTATTTTCCAAGCAATCAAACTTGTCGGAAAGTCATCCTTTCGGGTCTTTTCGATACCATGGGTTTATTCAAAAAAGTGACTGAAGTGCAAGAAGCTTTGGCTACCAAATGGATGATATTATTTGACCTAGAATCCCTCGCTGAGCTTCCGATTTCTAGACTTTCGCTGGAAAACCAACGCTGGGCCTTACTTGCCCGGGCGCTGATCAAGCAACCCGAGCTGCTGATTCTGGACGAAGCCTCGCAAGGAATGGATGAGTTTCAACGTCGCCTATTCAAAGATACCGTCCAGCAAATCTGCGAACGGAGTAACATCACCCTGATCTATGTGAGTCACTATGCGGAAGACGTGCCGGAGGGGGTGGAGCAAGTGATGGAGTTGGGTTGATTAGTTGATTTTGGAATGAATAGCCAATTGAAAATTGGTAAGAATAGTAGGGTGGAATTGCAAATCTCAGGGAGTTATTAAGATGCTTTCAGATTGCCTAGCCCTGGTGAACTTGCGATGATTCAAATCATCAAAACCTTGCAGAAGCTGGTTTTTTCATTTGAGAATACTTGGTTACCTTTCAGTATGCTTTCGGAAAAAGATAAAAACATCATCCTCAACACCCTGCGGCCTCAAAAGCTGAAAAGCGTCGGCGTTTTTGGATCCTTTTCCAGAAATGAAGAAAAAGAAACTAGCGATATTGATTTGTTGGTTGAATTCGAAGAAAGTCCCAATCTCCTGGAATTAATTGGACTAGAGCAGAGGCTTTCAGATTTGCTTCGACGAAAGGTAGATCTAATCACTAAAGGTTCTCTTTCTCCCATATTGAGCGATTACGTTGAAAAAGATTTGATTCCGCTGCTCTGATGGAAAAAGAACCTAGGGTATTTCTCCTTCATATTTTAAATTCAATTTCCAGCATCCATTCCTATCTGGAAGTCATCGAAAAAGAGGAAGCCTTTTTTAGTGCAAGACGCTTCATCAGAAACCTTCAAATAATTGATGAAGCCACCAAATAGCTTAATCCGGACTTTAGACTGAAGTATCCTTTAATTGAATGGAGGAAAATTGCTGGGATGAGGGATAAGCTCGTACATGATTATTTTGGAATTGATCTTATGGCAATTTGGAAGGTCTGCAAAGACATTTTGCCGCTACTTGAAAAAGACTTGTTAGAAATTTTATCAGAAGAATCAACTCAATAAAACGTTAGATTATTCGATGTTAGAATGAATAGCCAATTAAAAATTGGTAAGAATAGGAGGGTGGAATTGCTCCCTGACAGCTGTCGGGATTCCACACAAGTATCAAGATGTTTTGAGTACGCTTAGAGGGGGATTCCACACAGGTATCAAGATGACTACACCTAGAGGGGGAACTTCAGCTTTTGGTTCGCCACAATCAAGACAAAAACTGCTCAATTTACAGGCGTCATATTTTTCTGGATAAAGATGTTGTCCAAATACTGTTTGTACCGTCATAAAAAGTAACCCGATTACGAATGTATATTTCATGAAATGCGCTTGTTTTTAAATGTGCCCCAACGGTTGGGTATATGAAAAGTTGGCGATTTCGAAGCACTTCACTGTCAACCAAGCACAAACTTTCATAGAAGCACAAAGCTTCATTTAACCACTGAACCGCCAATTTTTTGTAGCTGCTGTTAGGCGTTCGTTGTTTATCTATCGAGTCCATCTTTGTAACCTAATTTTAAAAGTTGCTCTTTTATTTCCTTGTCAATTTTTGTCTTAGCTGTATAAAATGCAAGAATGTCAAGCGACTTTGGAAATTGTTGTTTTATAAACTCGTCAAAATTTATTTCTGTCTTGTAAATTCTCAACTGATTAAGTCCGCTTAATTTTTCAAGTCCTGTTAATGATTTAAAAGTTTTGCAGTTGATTAACTTAAAGTCTGTCAAGGTCGAAATCTCTTTATTGAAGTGAAATTCGGTCAATTGGATTTGGTCTTCAATTAACAGAGTTTTCAATTTTTTGAAGTTGGAAATATTCTTGAAACTATTGAATCCTCGAACCCTTATTATTTCAAGAGTTTCGATTTCGTTTTCTTCAATTTCATCTAAGTTTTCTCGTCCACCTAAAACAAAGTGTAATGATTTAAGTCTTTTGAGTTTGTTCACAAAGTTCAATTTCACTTTTGAAATCGAATTTAAACCTAAATATTCTAAGTCTGTCAGTTTGCCAACAACGTCAATATTTTTAGTATGTCCGCAAATGATTAAGTAGTTTAAATCTTTGTAATTCTCTAAATATTCAAGATTGAGTGCTTTTGTTCTTGTCTCACCGATTATTAACTCCTTGAGGTTTTGAAGATTGTTAGCTTGGAATATTTCTGTCTCTTTGAGTTCAAACACACCCAAACTTAAACGTCTTAAATTTTTCAATTCGGTTAAAACTTCCAAATTGTCTGCTTTCAATAAACAGTCAAGCCAAAGTGATTTAATGTTTGGTAGTTTTAAAAGTGTCTTGCAGTCAAACGAACCTTGATAATGTCCATAAAAACGAACGCTAAAATTGCCTTCATACTCTAAACAAAGTTCGTTTAGGTCGGCAAGTATTTTGTTGGAATATAATTTGTCAGAGAATTGAACAATAACAAGTTTGCCGTCCTTTAAATCTTTGTCGATTAAAAGTCGGTCAATTTTCTCTGGATTATTTATTCTGTTCTGTGGTCTCATACAATGACGCCTAACGTTTAGTATATGAAAAGTAGGCGGTTTCGAAGTACCAAACTTTCGGCTAAGCACAAAGTTTGATGCGAGCCAAAAGCCTTGAATTTATTACTGTTTCGCCTATTTTTTATATACATTGTTAGCCACTGGGTTTTATTCAGTTTTCTCAAATATTAGCATTTCATCAAATCCACTTCTCAAAGCCAAATCTTTTAAAGTCACTATAAACCTTTCTAATTCACGACTTAAAATTGATTCATAATCTTCACTCATAGAATTGAAATCATTCGGCAATAGATTTTGAATTGCATAATTAATTCCTGCCAATATTGTAGGGAAGTCAATAAATACTAATTTATTATCTTTTATTTCTGTTTCAAGATTTATAAATCTCGGACGACCTGCATAATGAAATGATACGCTTTTTGTTGAAAGTCCTTTTTTGAGTTTTTCAAATTGAAGGTTTAAGTCTGTATTAAGCTTTTTTGGAATAATAATTTTTATTAAACAATCTTCATATTTTGTACCATCTTCTTCAAATCCACCTTGCTCAATTAAATATCTACAAGTTGGTGAGATTAAATTCTCAAAATAAACAGAAGCTAAAGTTGAAGAAGGAAAGAAATTTACTGACGAATCTCTTTGGGTTCTGAATAAATCTCCAACTGTTGAAATTGCACTTACAAAACTATCAGGTTCTTTTTTAGAAAATCTAGCAAGTGAAATACCTTTAATATCGGATAAAATATTCAGTTCTTTTTCAACCACAAAAGCACATTTAGATAACCCTAAACGCCCCATAAATAAACCTAACTCGAAAAGAACATTATCACGAGATTGAAGCTTTTCTTCTTCTCTTACTATTACTTTGTCATCAGTGGTACCAAGTAGAATACCAAAATCATACTGTAAAGTTGCTTTGAGTAAATCGTGAAGGAAATTATTATTTATCTTGAATACAGCAGTATCCCAAACAGTATCGTTCCAAATTGTTACTTCAAATTCAGGCTCTAAAATTTTCTTAGCTGATACAGCTAAACTTAATTCTTCAGAAGATGAACCAATGAATATTCGTTTTTTTCTCATATTGCAACTGCTTTTTTAAGGTCTAACAGGATAGAGTCGATTTCCGACATTAGATTTCGTAAGCTATTTAACTTGGCACTATCATTACGAAATATGGGTTCATTATCATCAACCGACATTAGTTTATTTGAGTGTTCTATATTTTCAGATAAACTTTTTAGTTGTAAGTAAATAATTGGCACTAACTCATAAAAGTTTTTATTTGAATATTTATAGGTTTCTATATCATAGCAAATGGCATTAAAATCAAAACTTGTTAGTTTAATTTCCAAATCTGAATCGGCTTTAATATTTTTTAAAAACCGAATCATTTTTTTTAGTCTTCCATTAGTCTCAGAACTTCTATCATTTATTCTTTTAATGCTTAGAAATGGATAATCTGGGTCGCCTTTTGAGTTTAATTCTTTATTGTAAACCTGAATTCCACGAAAATCAGAATCTTTATCTCTCAAGACCGCTGTAACATTATCATACCAATTCGCAATCACTATATCCACATCTCTATTAAGACTTTTATTTGTGATTTTAATTGCTTTTGCATGTGATATATCGCATAAGTCATAAACATGCACTAATGTGTTTTCTGAATCTGTACGATTCTTTTTTAAATCATTTATCGCACTGCCTGAATAACCTGCATTGTCTATTTCTCCCTGAAGTTTGTGAATTTGAGTATTATTTAATTGATTTTTTAAGCTTTCTGTAGTTAATACTGTCGTTATTGATTTACGGTCAAAGGTGTAGAACTTGTCACAAATAACTAATAAATCAATATCGCTAGTTCCTTTGATATGTGTATTCGTCATTACAGAGCCTTGGTACTTGTAAACTACATCTGATAAATTATCCTTTAGGTGGTTTTGAACTCTTTCGCCTGCCAACCTGCTTTTTTGAGTATAATCAGGTTCTACACCTTTCATTGCATAACGCACATATTTTAGTACATCACTATATGAAATTGAAAATAATTCTTTTGAAAATGACTCATTAAGAGATATGCTTTCGGGATTTGTTCTTGCTTGTATATTTTCTATTAATCTTCTGTAATCTTTCATTTTCTATTATGTTCAATGGTTGGTTTACCTTGTGGCTAATTCTTATATAGTAGCAATTTTATGGCGTATAGCTAACCAAATCAGCCAGCTAGTCCCAGTTTTCCTGCTATTATTCTTTCCCAATATCCCCTCCTTTTCCTGAGTTCACAATACCCTGTACAGGGTATATTTCATTAAATTCTAGTAAGAAATAAAAGGAATGGCCTTAATTTCCTATCACTTTCACCCCCTCAAACATCATTTCATTCTCGCTCAGCCTCAAATTCTTCCCACTTGAAATCCTTACATTTTTTAAGATGACTTCTTTGGTGATCTGGTAAGGGAATAGCTCTTGGTAGGTTTCGTCGGTTCGTTCCGGGTTGAAGTTCCCGAAGATCGCTGGGCCTTGGTAGTCGGCCGGGGGATTGGTGTCGATTAGTTGAAGGTTCTCGATGTGGATTCGTGCAGGCATGTAGCAAGTGTAGCCGAAGTCATGCTGGCCAGAGTTATAGCCACCGATCAGTGCCGCCTGGCTTGGTCGGCCACCGGCAGGCACGAAAGTGCAGTCGCGGATGATCAGTTCACCTTCCCAGGTGCTCCCATAGTCGGAGCGCAGGTTGATCAGGTTTCTTCCTCGGATCTCGGAATTCTCCACCAAGAAGGTTCCGCTTCCGATGGCATTGATTCCCATGTGTCCAAGTGTCGAGTTGCGGATGGTGGCATTGGCCACACCCATGTGCGCATCGAAGCGGGATAGTTTACAATGATCGTAGAGGAGATTCTTGCTGTAGTTGGAACCCATTATTCCCCAAAATGTCGCGTCATCGATGTCATTGAATTGACTTACGTTGACGAAAGACACATTCAGCGCACGATTGACTAGGAGGTCATAGCTTCCCATGGAAACTGGCTTTCCGGCATTTCCGATGGTTTGATAGGTTTTATGTCCGCTAAGGATGGTGTTTTGTACCCTGACATTCGTGCACATGCTGATGCTGATAAATCCACTGTAGGGTGCGCCCTGCTCGCCCTCGTCGGTGATGCGATGTTCAAGGCCGTCCACGATGACATTGGAGCGTTGGATGGAGATATTACGAGTGTAGTAGTTGTACTTGGATTCTTCCTGATTGGCTCGAGTGGTGAATTTCCCCCCGCTTAGCCTGAGCGCCTGCTGATCGATGGGTAGCGCGCTGATCTCCGTGATCTGCCCAAAGTCCCAAATGATGGGCGCGTTTTGATCTACGTTCCCATTTTGATCTACCAGAAAAATATCAGTTTGCGAAGCGCCGTTATTTTGGTTTAGTCCGAATCGGATGTACTGCTTCACTGTTGAATTGGTGACCGTGATTAGGCTGGGGCCAGGCAATGCGATTTCGATTTTCTCCTGGTTTCTTTTAAGGGAAGTGATCCCTTCGATTTTAAAAGATTCCTGACTTGAGCTGACCAAGAAAACGGGTGCAGATCGGTTTTCCACTTCCGTATCGTCGATGATAAAGGATGCAGTTCCAAAGTCCGTGTCAGTTTGGATGATAGCAGTGATTGCGTGACCTCCGATGTAATAAGTGGCGCCATCGTCGGCCCTCACGTTCAATCGGTGCTGATTGGCGAATTCATGCGCTGCTGCGATGGCCGCCATGTCATCGGTTTTACCATCGCCTTTTGCGCCGAAGTCAGCGTAGGTGACGATGCCAGCAGCAATTATTTGGGATGTTTTTTCTAAAGGAATGGATTGAAAAGCACTTGCAGGGGGCGTCGATACTAGTGAGAAAAAAATAAGGAGGAGGAAAAAGGTAGGTAGGGATTTCATGCAAGGAATTTAGAAAATGATTGGAAAAAAATGGTGGTTATTTTTTGAATAGCCTGAAAGGGTCGAATCACTCAAGGTGGATTATTTTATGCCTTTATACATCTTGTCCAAATTCCCCGCCATGGTGGGCAGGCAATTCAGGGCTTTGATATATTGCTTTCTTTCTCAACGGCCTAGCGACCGTTGTTATGGTATTTTACCCTTTCAGGGCTAACAATAGGTGATTTCCATATTTCTAACAACGGCCTAGCGACCGTTGCTTTGGTATTTTGCCCCTTCAGGGCAAATGGATACTTTCTATTCCGCTCAAAAAATATTGATTCAATTGTCTAAAAGCTTAAGTTTTGTCTATTATTTGCGCTGAATGGGCTGGCTTTTCTATCGATTATTGAAATTCCCCATAAAATGGATTTTTAATTTAATCCTCAAAATGACTTGATATGATTACGATAAATTTAGGCCTTCGGAAAAGGATTGATTGTTAATTAGCCCTGAAGGGGCTAAATACCAAAGTGATGGGCATCGCCCATCGCAGAAATAAGATATTATGCATCCTAGCCCTGAAGGGGCTGGATATCCTAGCGATGGGCATCGCCCATCGCTGAAAGGGATTAATTCCTCACTAGCCCTGAAGGGGCGATATCAACGGATAGCATCATCCCCAAACATATCGCTCGTCATAATCCACCTTATATTTTTTCAAAAAGGCTCGGTATTCATCTTGGAACGTTTTTTTCTCATGATGGGAACGTTGATTTTTAATGTAGTTAATGACGGTATCCACTTCACTCGGATTGACTGAATAAGCACCGTAACCATCCTGCCAATAGAAATCACTAAGTTCTTCCGCGCGCTTTTTCATCCATTTGGAAGAATCTGTTTTGATCTCCTCCAATAGCTTGGCTAATGCCATATTCTTATTGAGAAGACACAGGATATGTACATGGTCGAGATGTCCTCCAACTTGAATCGGCGCACAATCGTGAGCTTTGCAGACCCCTCCTAGGTATTTGAAGAGTTCTTCCTCATAGTTCTGTTTGATAAATGGTTGTCTATTTTTTGTGCTAAAAATTAGATGGATGTAATTTTTTACGAGCGATTGTCCCATAGTTGATAGCGCCCTTTCAGGGCTTTAAAATGATTATTGCTTTCTCAACGGCCTAGCGACCGTTGCTTTGGTATTTAGCCCCTTCAGGGCTTTTATATGTTCGATGTCTTTTGTTTGACAACGGCCTAGTGACCGTTGCTTAGATATTTTGCCCTTTCAGGGCAATTCAAATGAGTATTGATTTCTTTTTCATTGGCCTTTGGATCGTTGCTTTTGGTATTTTGCTCTTTCAGGGCTTTTATATGTTCGATGTCTTTTGTTTGACAACGGCCTAGCGACCGTTACTTTTGTATTTAGCCCCTTCAGGGCTACCAATAGTTGATTTCCATATTTCTAACAACGGCCTAGTGACCGTTGCTTTGGTATTGAGCCCTTTCAGGGCTTTAAAATGATTATTGCTTTCTCAACGGCCTATCGACCGTTGCTTAGATATTTTGCCCTCTCAGGGCAATTTAAATGAATATTGTTTTCTTTTTCATTGGCCTAGCGACCTTTGCTTTGCAATTTAGCCCTCGCTACATGGGGTTGGCATTTCAGGGCAATTCAACCGATTTTTTGTTGACAACGGAACGACTATCATTGCTTTACGATAGATTTATTTATGTCAAATGAATTTAGGGAATCCTTGAAAAATACCACACTACAATATGTTGAAAACATTATTTACAAAGGGTAACCGTTTTGACCTTCTTAGTTGTATTCCCTCAAATTCAGAAAATGTCAGGTTTATATAGAACTTATCGTATATGATACTAGGCCAAATGCTGAATATTATTTAATTAAAAAACTCAACCCTCTCCACCCAAAGGAATGGAAATCTTACTGGCATATTCCGGACTACCTCAGGATTGTCAAAATCTCCATCCAAAGAAGCCCATAAGTCCAAGTATTCATTCTCTTCCAATGCCAATCCCCCAAAAAGCAGAAAGGGGTGTCTCACGGGCCATTCCTCCCAATACATGACATCTTTTGGAAAAGTCCAAGTCGATTTGTCTTTTACATACGAACTTAAAAATGAAATCCCCAAGCCAATGCTTCTTCCGTTTTCAGATTTGAATTCAAATAAATTCTCCTCCGGCGCAGAAAGCACTTGACAGATCGTGGTCATTGCATCGAGGGTAAAAAGTGAATAACCATAAGGCTTTGTTCGGGCCAATTCCAAAGGGAATGAACCATCAGCAGCCATTTGATCGGGGAGGAGTTGGGTCTTGTACATCTCGCGGCAATAGGCTAGCACTTCGTCATTTCCAACAAGTTCTGCGAAAACGGCCGCTTGCATCGCCCAGCAGACGCTGTGGTTATTGCCATTGTCCCGCTCGGCGATGCCGTAGGGATGTGTGAAGATCCAATTCAAATAGTCCGAAAACCAGGCTTTGATTTGAATAAGATCAGCTGAGTTCAGGCTTTCAGCCGAGGCTATGGCTTGGACGGCTTTCGCCACTTCCATCAAATGAATGGTATCGATGATTCCAATTCCTCTTCCAGTCACCACACCTTTGATGGCTTGGCCGTACAGGAGATTTGGGTTCATCCGGGTATCAGGTTCGATAAACCATGCCCGAAGATGCGGAATTAAAGCGGTGGCATATTCCTCTTTTCCACTGACGAGGTAGGCCGAACCTAATGCCCCGGAAATTTGAGAAAATCGAATCATCGCTTCCCGATGCGCGGTGAAGTTATCCGGATTGGTCAATCCGTCACGTCGGATGTAAGGGCCATCTGGATCATCGGGATTTGGCCACCAATAGTCGCCTTCGGAATAGAAATCATTTTTTCCTCCGGCACTTCTTGGTGAGAAAGAAGCGCTTACCGTTATTGGATCAAGGTTTTTATAAACCTCAGCCAATCGGAGTACCCGTGCTTTTTCCTTTTCAAAAAGTGCATCTGTCTGCCCAAAACCTGTGGAAAAGCTGGCAATGGAGAGAATTAGGAAAAAGAGGAATTGCTTGAAGAAAGTCATTTTGACTTGGTTTTTAATGCTTTTGCTTTTACCGTCTCGTGCCTAAACAGCGTGATGTCCCGGATCAAATCTAGTGGAAGCGGTTTGTCCAATGGGAATTGAATCGCCCCTTTGGAGGTTTTATAGGGTGACAATTCCTTTTTGAAAGCAATAATTGCTTCGCTGTGTGGGTAAAATCCGATATGTTTTTTTGCGGCAGCATAGTAAACCAATACCTCGGAGGTCTTGAATGCAGGCATATGATAGCTGATCACTTCCTTGGCTTCAGATGCCACTTCCAAGATCACCTGACGGATGGATTGAAGTTTTTCCTGATTAGCTTCAGTCTGCCAGCTGAAGTATTCTTCGATGGAGGAGGCTTTTGGGTTCATTTTTTTATTAAAATTGATTGATCAGTGTCAAGCCCAAACCTTGAAACTCATTCATCGCTGTCAATGCTTTGGCGGCAGCTTCCAGGGTGATTTTATTTCCGATTAGTAGCTCGGGGTTCATTTTTCCGCATCGGATCATCTCCATCATTTCAGGATAGCGCCAGGCTTGCATTCCATGGCTTCCGTAGATTTCAAGTTCTTTAGACACCACTTGATTCATGGGCAAAGCTGTATTTTTCTCTTGGTCAAGCAATAGTCCAACCTGAATGTGTTTCCCCCTTTTTCGTAAACTTGCGACGGACTGATAGGCCACTTGGCTATTACCGAGCGCATCAATCGAGACATGAGCCCCTCCTTTAGTAAGCTCTTGAATTGCTGCGACTGGATCTGTTTTGCTTGCGTTCACAACAGCCACTGCTCCGATTTTTTTAGCCAAATCCAATTTTTCTGAAGCGATATCCACCGCAATGACATTGGCTCCAAGGGCTGTAGCGATCATTATGGCTGACAATCCCACTCCTCCGCAACCATACACCGCCACCCATTGACCGCCGCTGACTTTTCCTTGATCTACGACTGCACGAAAGGAAGTCGCAAACCGACAACCCAAACTCGCCGCCACCTCAAAACTCATCGCATCTGGCAGTTGGACCAAATTGATATCAGCACGATCGATGGCTACATATTCTGCAAAGGAGCCCCAATTAGTAAATCCCGGTTGAAACTGATCATCGCAAACCTGATGATTTCCGGATGCACATTCTGGGCATTTGCCGCAGCCAGAGACAAAAGGAACGGTCACTCGGTCACCGACTTTCCAATTTCTAACTTCAAATCCGACCGCTTGAATTATTCCGGCAAATTCATGCCCTGGAATGTGTGGAAGCTGTATATCGGTATCATGACCCATCCAACCATGCCAATCAGATCGGCAAAGTCCAGTAGCTTTCACTTCAATGACTACCCCGGATTTAGAAGGAGTGGGATCAGGAACTTGAGTAATGACAGGTAAGGATTGGAAGGATTCGTAAAGTATTGCTTTCATTTATTTTTTGTGGTAGTCGTTGCCTAAAAGACTGTTTAAAACAGATTCTTGCCAAGTTCTGAGTTTTAGTGCCAATTCTTTGGCGAGGTCAGGATTTTTGTTTTTCAAATTGGTGGTCTCAGCTGGATCAGCGCTCAAATCAAATAGCTCCGTTTGAGTTTCACCATCTTTGTCTTCAGTTAGCACGAGTTTGTATTGCTGGTCAATAATTGCTCGCGCACCTTCGAAATCCGACGAAATGATATCTGTTTGCACATAATTTTTAAAATCCCGAGTGGCTTTTCCATTCATCAACTTCACCATCGGAGAGGTTCCTTCTTGAAGCTTTGGATCCAAATAGGGTTGTAAATCTTTTGAATCAGCTCTTGGACTTCCATTCCAAAATAGCATTGGCTTTTCTCTTGCCTTCTTTTTTCCGGAAAAATAAGGTAAAAGATCAATTCCATCTAGTGGGCGATCAGGAAGCGAAACTCCAATAATCGCTGCTAAGGTTGGGAAAATATCGGCGCTATTCATGCTTGCCTCGGTGGCTAACGATTGGGAAATTATTTCCGGCCATTCCAAAACGCTAGGTACACGAATTCCTCCTTCGTAAATGCTGCCTTTATCCTCACGAAACGGGACTGTTGCATTTGCTTCAGCAGGCGTACCATTATCTCCAAAGTACCAAAGTAGCGTATTTGTGCGAAGCTTATTTTCAGACAGGTAATTTCGAAGATCGCCTATACTTCGATCCATGGCAGTGATTTCTGCAAATCGCTCTTGTAAGACATCCCGCTGAAGCCGAGAGACTGGAAGTCCGGTTTCATTGGAAGTCAAGCGAACTTGCTTTGTTCCAAAAGTGGACGGAAGGTCGTCGTACAAAGCCAAATCTTCTGGAAGCCCGCTATAAGGTTCGTGTGGTGAACCGTACCAAATGACTACAAAAAATGGTTTTCCTGCTGCTTTAGCCTTTTTGATAAACTTCTCGGCTTCGGCGACTAAAATGGCAGAGCTTTCGCCTTCAAAAATTTCAGGATCTGCTCCATTTCTGGATAGTGATGGATTTAATTCAAAGAAATTATCATGAGAAAGCCATTCATCAAATCCCATCTCGCCGGGATTGGTGGGAGATTCTGCTTTCACCGGGCCGAGATGCCATTTTCCAAAATGTGCCGTCGCATAGCCTTTTGCCTGCATTAATTCCGCGATACTGATTTCTTCGGGTCGGATCGAAAAGCCCGGAGTAAAAGTGCCATAGCGGTTTGGGTGTCTGCCTGTCAAAATACTACCTCTCGTGGGCGAACAAACCGGCGACGCGGAATAAAAGCGATTCATCCGGATTCCGTTTTTCGCTAAGTCATCCAAAACTGGAGTTTTTAAATAAGGATGTCCGTTGTAGCCTGTTTCATCCCAGCCATGATCATCACCTAGTAAGAGAATAACATTTGGAAGCTCTTTTTTGATCTGCTGAGCAAAAGTGAAAAAGTTACTTCCAAAGAGGAATCCAATCAATAAAAAGAGTTTCAAGCAATCGATTTTTTTGAATTCCATGGTCTAATGGCAGTGCAGCTAGTGATAAAAAAATCAATTTAATCTAAATTATTTAGGGATTTGCAATCAGAAATCGCTGGACTAGGCGGAATTTATAATCTGCTTTTGTAGATTAGAACGTCATTTATGAATTCCATCTTTACTAGTGACCATGTCAAATCGAAGGAGATTTTTACAAAAACTAAGCGCTAGTTTCCTGGCTTCTGGAGTATTTATCGGCAATTCATCCGCTGCTTTACATAAGTCAGTGATTGATCATTCGCTATCCGAAGTTGATTTTTGGGAAGAAATCAGAAAGGGATTCCCACTAACTCGTGAAAGAATTTACATGAATAATGGGACATTCGGTCCAGCACCATTTCAAGTAAGCCAAGCGATGAATGACAGTCTGGAAGAGATCAACAGGTCCGGTGAATATGGACACTTTGATCAGGAGCGAGTCCTACTTGCGAGTTTTTTAGGAGTTGCAACTGATGAGCTCAGCTTGACACATAATACCACCGAGGGGATAAATATCATGGTTTGGGGTTTGCCTTTGCAAAAAGGCGATGAAGTAATCCTCACCACCCATGAGCATGTTGGGAATGGCTTACCTTGGCTCAATCGAGCTAAACTTGACGGAATTGTTTTGCGAACTTTTGAGCCTCAGGATACGCAGGAAAAGAATCTTGAGGAAATTAAAAAACTCATCAATTCTAAGACCAAAGTTATCGCAGTGCCCCACGTCACATGCACCACAGGTCTAGTTTTTCCGATCAAAGAAATTTCTGAATTAGCAAAGTCAAAAGGGATTTATACTGCAATAGATGGGGCACATGGAGCTGGAACATTTGATTTGAATATTTCGGAACTCGGTTGTGATTTTTATGCGGGTTGCTTTCATAAGTGGTTACTTGGGCCAGCAGGGACTGGGTTTTTGTATGTGAAAAAAGAACTTCTGGACGAGCTTCAAGCGATTCAAGTAGGAGGCTATTCGGATGACGGCTGGGATATAACTACTAATCCACCGGTGATTCGTGGATTAAATCCTACTGCTCACCGTTATGATTATGGGACACAAAGCCGAACGCTTTATGTTGGCGTCGCAGCTGCGGCTAAATTTCATTTAGAAATAGGGAAAGCAAAAGTAGAATCCAGAATTCGGGAATTGAATGATTATTTATATATCGGACTTGAGGCTATGGGCGGTAAAATCCAAATCTTGACGCCTGCGGAAAAAGAATCCCGAATTGCCATGATCTCTTTTAAATCTCTAAACATGAGCTATCAAGAAATGGCAAAAGGTATATCAAATGAAGGTTTTCGAATCAGACAAGTGCCCGAAAGCGGAGTGAATGCGATTCGAGTATCCACACATATCTATAATTCAAAAGCTGAAATAGATGCTTTATTAGCGTCAGTAGAAAAGGTATTAGGGTAAATTTGATTTGAAAAATAATAAAATGACAAACGATATAACATTAGCTGAGGCGCAGGCTCAAGTAGATGAATGGATTAAGACTGTTGGCGTTCGATATTTTAATGAACTCACCAATATGACTATTCTGATGGAAGAAGTGGGGGAGTTGGCGCGAATCATGTCCCGAACTTACGGAGAGCAATCCTTCAAAGAGTCAGATAAAGGTAGAGACCTTGGAGATGAGATGGCGGACGTGCTTTGGGTATTGATCTGCCTAGCTAATCAGACAGGAGTGGATCTTACGGAGGCGATGAAAAAGAACTTTGAAAAGAAGAATATCCGCGACCTGAACCGGCACAAGGATAACGAGAAACTGAAGTAAATTTAGTATGCCGGTGTGAGACTATTTCACGTGTCACTATACAACTACAGGATAAAATTCATTTCTTAAAAAACCCCAAAAAATGAGATTGCAAGGAAAAACAGCCATCATAACTGGAGCAACCAGTGGTATGGGAAAAGCTATGGCTGTACGTTTTGTCAGCGAAGGCGCTTCCATCATCTTGAGTGGTCGTGATGAGCTTCGTGGTAAGGAATTAGAGAGAGACCTTATTCAACAGGGAGGAAGGGCAGTTTTTATTGCTGGAGATATCTCTCAAATAGCCATGAATGAAACGCTCGTTCGTGAAGCGATTCATAATTTTGGGAAACTGGATATCGTGGTGACCAATGCCGGAAAGTTAGGATTGGGATCGGTGACGGATATTTCCTTTGAAGAATGGAATGAAACCATCAGTACCAATTTGAGCTCTGTGTTTTACTTAAGTCGGTTTGCGATCCCTGAGATGCAGAAAAATGGCAGGGGAGTTATTCTAGCGAATAGTTCGATTGCAGCATTTAAAAGTTTCCCCAACCATGCTGCCTATTGTGCGAGTAAAGCAGCCTTGGTTGCGCTCGTGAAAGAAATGGCCTTAGATTATGGACCAACAATCCGGATAAATACAATTTGTCCCGGTCCAGTCGATACCCCTTTGATTTGGGATTCTGCCAAAGCATTTGATGATCCTGACAGCATCGTGCAGCAAACAGCTAATAATACGTTGATGAAGCGTCTTGGACGTCCGGAAGATATTGCTTCGCTGGCCTTATTTCTGGTTTCCGATGAAGCATCTTGGATTACTGGTTCGGCATACACGATTGATGGTGGGATTTTAGTTAAATAGAAACTATGAATCAAAAAACTACGCGAAGACAATTCTTCAAAAAAGCATCACTTGTTAGCTTAGCTACTTTGCCGTTATCAGCTCTTGCTCAAACAAATTCAGCGGATCAAAGCACCAAACTAAAAGTGATTTGTGTCGGTGGCCACCCAGATGATCCCGAAAGTGGATGCGGAGGTACTCTTGCAAAGTTTAGCTCAAAAGGGCATGAAGTGAAAGTCTTGTATCTGACACGGGGAGAGGGTGGTATTGAAGGTAAATCAGCCAATGAGGCTGCAAATATCCGAACCAAAGAAGCGGAAGCAGCTTGTGCGATTCTAAATGTAGAGCATTCCTTTCTCGGACAAGTTGATGGTAACACGGTGGTTAATAATGAGTGGATCACCAAGATGACTGAGTTCATGGAAAACGAAAAACCAGATTTAGTATTCACGCAGTGGCCCATAGATTCTCATATAGACCATCAGGCAGCAAGTATGCTGACCATGCAAGCAGGGTTGAGAACAAAGAAAAAATTCCAAATTTACTTTTACGAAGTTTGTGCCGGTCAGCAAACAATGACATTTCATCCCACAGATTATGTGGACATTTCGAATGAACAGGAAACCAAACGAAAAGCTTTATTCTGTCATGTAAGTCAGGATCCTGTCGGAATCTATGCCTGCGGACATGAGGCTATGGAAATGTTTCGTGGGATGGAAGCCGGTGTATCGGCTGCAGAAGCATTTGTCAAACTCAATGGCAAAAACTCTCCTTCCTCAATCCTTTAATCACATTAGCTCTCAAACCCAAAACTCCGAATGAAAAAAGTAATCCTCTTATCGCTTTTAATGATTGTGACTTCGGTGGCTTTTTCCCAAAGCCAATCAAAATCGGGCATCAAAAATAAAGTCAACCTATTTAATGGTAAAAACCTCGATGGCTGGTACACTTTTGTGCAAAATAGGGGACGTGACATTGATCCAAAAAATGTCTTCACTGTCCAGGATGGGATGATTCGGATTTCTGGAGAGGAGTGGGGTGGGATCACTTCCAATGAGGAATTTGAGAATTATCGGCTCATCGTAGAGTTCAAATGGGGAGACGAGACCTTTGCTCCTAGATTGGAAAACGCCCGAGATTCTGGAATCCTTTTACATTCTGTGGGAGAAGATGGCGCTTCAGATGGAATCTGGATGCACTCCATCGAATGCCAGGTGATAGAAGGCGGAACTGGCGATTTTATTGTAGTAGGAGATGGTAGTAAAGATTTCAGCATCACAAGTCCGGTGGCACCGGGAAAGCAGGGCAGTTCTTATATTTTTCAAACCAAAGGTGAACTCGCTACTATAAATTCTGGCCGGATTAATTGGTATGGTCGTGATCCAAACTGGAAAGATGTGATTGATTTTCGTGGTTCTCAAGACGTGGAGAAGCCAGTCGGTGAGTGGAATAAAGTCGAGTGTGTAGTTGAGGGAGATGAGATCACGATTTACCTGAATGGAATATTGGTGAATCATGCTTTCAATGTAAAACCAAGGAAAGGTCGCATTCAAATTCAATCTGAAGGTGCTGAAATATTTTTCAGAAAAGTGGAATTGAGGCCCTTGAAAAAGAAATAGGACTCAAAAAAGAAAGTGCAAAAAAGCCTGAGAATAATCTCAGGCTATTGAATTATAAGGTTTGAATCAGCTGATAAAGCTCATCCTTCAATTTTACACGCTCTATTCGCAATTTATTTAGGGTTTCATCCGAAGCAGCTACGGAATCAGTTTCAATTCGATAGACTTCATGATCGAGATCATCGTATTCGTCAAATAATTTTTTGAAATGCGAGTTCTTCTCTTTCAATTCGTGGATTCGGTCTGCGTGCTCTGGAAATTCCTCGATTAGTTGATGTTTTTGGATCATTGGATTTGAAATTTAATTACACACAATAATAAGGTCAATTTTAAATCTTATCCATGACAAAAGTCATTTCATGCATTTAAAACTGAAAACCGCTTGAGAAGCGTATATAGCCAAGTGATTCGTTTTGTTTTAATGTCCTCCTGCCTGTTATTTTTAACGGTAAAGAATACCGCTGCTTCGCAAAATTCCGATAGCACAAACTCAAATTTGACACTAGCACTGTTGCCATTGATCTATTACACGCCTGAGACGAGCTGGGTTTTTGGTGGAGGAGCTGTCGCAAATTTTAATTTGGGCGAAGGAAATCACACCTATGAAAGTCAGGTAGCCGCAGGGCTGGCTTACTCCTTATTTAACCAGGTGTTGAGCTATTCGAGTTGGAGAGTCTATACCCAAGAAAATAAGAATCTTTTTTTAGGTGAAATTGGCTGGTATCGTTATGTTTATTTTTTCTATGGAATAGGTAATCAGGTACAAGAGTCTGATCAAGAAGCGTATGATGCGAGGTATCCAAGACTTCGTTTTTCTTATGCAAGACAGTTGGGTCCAAACTTTTATCTAGGCCTACGCTATTCATTTGACAATTTTAAAATCACCCAATTGGCAGAAGGTGGACTTTTGGAAACGAATAATTATATCGGAAAAGAAGGTGGTATAATCAGTGGATTGGGTCCATTGTTCATCTATGATTCCCGAGATGATCAGCTTTACCCCACACGTGGCAACTATCTAGAGAGTAGCTTTCAGCAATTTGGGAATTACTTAGAGGGGGATTTTAAATATAGCAACCTGCTGATTGATGCCCGAAAGCTATTTCCGGTAAAAAATGATCAGGTGTTGGCTACTAACTTCTTTGCCCAATTCAATTCCGAAGGAACTCCCTTTTTCGCTTTAGGCCAACTTGGAGGAAATAAGGTATTAAGAGGTCTTTTTGAGGGGAAATACCGAGATCGAAACTTGGTTGCTCTCCAGGGAGAATACCGCTGGATGTTTTTGCCAAGATGGGGTGCAGTGGCATTTGGAGGTATTGGAAATGTTTTTTCTAGTGCAAATCCATTTGAATTTGATCAAACCAAGTTGGCTTATGGAGTCGGTGGTAGATTCAAACTCACCAAAAAGAAAAAATTGAACCTGAGGCTAGATCTAGCACATTCACCTGGGGAGAGTTTACAGTTTTACTTCACCTTTGGGGAGGCTTTTTAGAGTTCTTGGAAATCTATCTATCGAGGTTTTGATCTGTTGAGAAAATTTCTGCACCCATAAAAGAATAGGTCATTGAGCCAGCTAGATCCCACTTTCCTTCTTTGAAATCTACGCTTCGGTGTCCCCAACTTCTGCCTAAAACAAATCCGGAACGTGTGGACTCTGAAATTACGGGATTTATTTCACCGGTAATTTTATTTCTGTATATGAGTAAATGAAGCTCATTAATAGCTGAATAAGGGACAGCTATTGATTCCATGGAATAGCTAGATTCAATAATTTTGACAGGAATATCTTTCTTGGACTCTAAGGATAGGATCCCTAAAATCCCAAGTATTAAAATCGGAAAACTTAGAATTCTTGGGTGGTTTTGGATGATTTTGCGACCTCTGAAAATCAAGCCAATCAAGAGATAGAAAAAATAGAGAATTGCAACACCGTTAATAATCCCCCATAACAAATCCAGGATAGCCATAGTCTTAAAGATTTTTGAAAAATAGGATTAGTTAGGGTTAACAACTAAAAATATTCTGTTTCAGATAAGTCAATGAAATTATGTGTGTTGAATAATTACACAAACTACTTTGCTTTCCGCATCCATGAACAAGAATAAATCACCATCACTTGAAAAGTTTAATTTCATAATATGATTCCCTGGGTATGATTTTTCATCAAAGACCAATGAAGTGGACTCTAAAGGAATATCAATTCCAAATTTTAATTGGCAAATAAATTTCATTGTCTTTCCTGACTTAGGACAAACAGGAATAGCTGGATATTGAATCCAAGTTGGGACGCCGATTATCCCAATATTTTCTCCAAACTCGGGTATTTCGTCTACTTGATCAGTTTTTATAAAAGTTTTTTTGTAGATAATTTCTGAGTCATGTTTTACGATTTCATCGTCGTAATCAGAATTTAAATATGCTTCTTCATTGATGACTTTTGGGGCTAGCGGATCTGAATAATCTAAATACAGCGGATCGAAATATCCATACAGCGGGACTGTCAACAATAAGTCAAATGGTAGCCATTCTAAGCTCTCAGTTTTATTTGACAGCATTCCTAGAAATTGGAAGGAGGGTTTTCTATTGAATTTTGGAATAGTAAATCCATTTGGAATTTCTCCTCCTAGGTAACTTTCAGATGTGGTTTCACTTTTTTCGATACTGTAAATTAGATGTGCTTTAGGCTCAAAAGGTAATTTGAAACCTATCTCTTCTTGATCTAAATCCAGCTCATACTTTTCCTCGTACATCAGTTGATATTTTTTGACAAGAATTCCTTTTTCGAAGACTAATTCAATTCCTTCTGAACTCGCTAAAGCCACTTCCTCAGCTACGGTTTGAGTTTCTAAAAATCGAAGGGACTGCGGGTCTCCATTAAAAACAGCTTCAGAGCTTACCAGATAAACACTTTGAGTCATAGTTGATTGACAGCTTTGATTCGATATTACTAATAATACCAAAATCAATTTTGAAAAATATTTCATTATTGCACTAATAAATAAAAAATTAATTTAAACTCAAACTTTAATAAGAGAATTATTTGAGGAGAGTTTACAACTGAATTCATATAAATCAAGTGTCAAACAAAAATCAATATCTGATTCGATATGGTGGTTTTGAAGACGCTTGGCATGAGAAGCTTGCGAAAGAAAACCTTTCAAATCGTAACCTTCTTTTTCAAAAAGTGCCTTCATCGCTATAGCCCCATCTTCCGTGGCCTCATGTGTAGCCTCCAGGCTTTTAGCCAAAGCACCAGCATAAAGTGAGTCTTCCAAGTTGAACATGCCTTTCCAGCCCGCGCAGTGAATCAAGACATCCTGATCTCTGGTTTGTAGGTAGGAAACTGTAGCAGAAAGATTAGGGAAAGCTCCGATTAGGACTTCATCCGCTTCTGAAGATTTAGAAATAGCCAAAGTCCCATTGGTAGTGGTCATCGCAAGCTTTTGACCAGTATATGCGTCATTTAAATAGGCGATTGGAGAATTTCCCAACTCAAAACCTTCGGCGGTCAAACCGTTCCGTTCCCCCGCAATCAAATAGCCTTGATCAGACATTTGCCTACATTCTTCCAAGTCAGCAAAAGTTCGGATTTCTGAAATCCCATTTGCTAAAGCTGCAACCATGGTGGAGGTCGCTCGAAAAATATCGACCACCACCACGATTTTACCTTTCAACGAATGCAAGTGAATCAACTCAGGACTGAAGCAGATCTCTACTTTTCTCATCTGTTTATTAGTTGCTTTTTAAAGGTCATATGGATTCCTCCCATGATGGATAATAATCCTTGAGTGTGAATAAATTTCACGCTCGATTTCATGCTTTTAAAAGTGGTAATTTTTCGACCTGAGCCTTCAGATTTTTAGTTCTTACTTGGATGAAAATCGCTGTTCCTGGCTTAGCAAATTCAGTTTTCACATATCCCATTCCTATGCCGACTCCCATACTTGGCGACTGAGTACCGGAAGTGACTTCGCCGATCAATTCGCCAGCAGCATCAACAATAGGGTAATGACCTCTAGGAATTCCTCGCTCCTGCATCACAAAGCCAACCAGTTTACGCGTTACGCCAGCTTCTTTTTGTGCTTTTATCGCTTCTGAGTTGGTGAAATCTTTTGTGAATTTGGTGATCCATCCTAAGCCTGCTTCAATTGGGGAAGTCGTATCGGTGATGTCATTTCCATAAAGGCAATAACCCATTTCCATCCGTAGTGTGTCTCTTGCACCAAGACCGATTGGTTTGATATCGAAGTCTTTTCCTGCAGCGAAAATGGCGTTCCAAACTTCCTCCGCATCTTCATTTTTCACATAGATCTCAAATCCTCCAGAACCTGTATATCCAGTTCCAGAAATGATTACATCTTTTTTACCCGCAAATTCTCCTACAGTGAAATGATAGAATTTCACTTCAGATAGATTGACTGGCGTAAGAGATTGCACCGCTTCAATCGCTTTAGGACCTTGCACAGCAAAAAGTGCCAGCTCGTCTGAAATATTTGTCAAATGAGCGCCCATCGTATTGTGCTGATTGACCCAGTTCCAATCTTTATCGATATTGGAAGCGTTCACTACCAACATGTATTTCTCTTCTGCAAACTTATAAACGATCAAATCATCTACGATTCCTCCAGTTTCATTTGGGAAGCAAGAATACTGCGCTTGGCCTTCAACTAATTTGGAAGCATCATTTGAAGTTACTTTTTGAATAAGATTCAAGGCCTCAGGTCCTTCGACCATAAACTCACCCATATGCGATACATCAAATACTCCAACTCCATTCCGCACACACAGGTGTTCCTCATTATCAGAGCTATATCGAACTGGCATATTAAATCCTGCAAACGGCACCATTTTACCACCTAGGGCAGTATGTAGGTCATTGAGTTGAATTTTCTTGATTTGATCTTCCATGAATTTGGGTTTGTTAGTTTGATGTGGTCAAAGGTAAGGATTGAAGGTTAAATAGGAGAAACCCTTTAAATAAAAGTGATTGACGTCTGTTTAATTTTTGATCTGGGTAAGAAAAAACAGTTTCAACGACAAATCAGATGAAAATATGTGCTTGAGAAAGGTAAAAGATGTGTCAAATCGGTAGGTCAGCACCTTGAAGATTGTTAGTGATGTTAAAAGTAAAAGGCAAAGAAGGTAATTAATTGAAATATCCGATAATGGAGTTTAGAATAAATCAATTCCAATTTCTGGAGAATTAGCATTGAGGTCAAAACTCTTTCGTGATCCTTCGCGCAACCTTTGTGTCTTTCGCGGTAAAACCATTATGAATAAAACCTTTCTGGGAAAAGCCATAAAAAAAGACAGCTTTTTGAGCTGTCTTTTGAAGAGTTCTTTAAATGGAATTAAACTGAGAAGCTTTCTCCACATCCACAGGTTCGATTTGCATTTGGATTTACAAATTGAAATCCTTTGCCATTCAAGCCATCTGTGAATTCTAAGGTGGTTCCAGCCAAATAAAGTAAGCTTTTGCGGTCAACTAGGATCTTCACGCCTTTATCTTCGAATACATGATCCGTGTCGACTTGCGCGCCATCAAAACCTAGATCATACATTAAGCCTGAACATCCACCGCCTTTTACAGACACCCGAATATTTTCATTTTCGGTTCTGCCTTCTTCTTTCTTGAGCTCCAAAATTCGCGCTTTAGCTTTGTCGGAAACGATAATCATATCTTTGTATCTTTAAATTCTATTTTCAATTAGTGTCAAAACAGCTTGGCTCCTGAAATGATTCAGTTCAAATATAAGAATTTTAAAAATGAAGAAGATCGAACATATCGGCATTGCAGTATTGGACCTCGAAAAATCGAATGAGCTTTTCAAGAATTTGTTAGGAAAAGCACCTTTCAAAACTGAAAAGGTAGCAGGCGAAGGGGTAGAAACTTCCTTTTTTCAGGTGGGAGAGACCAAAGTAGAATTACTTCAAGCGACACGTCCGGACTCACCCATTGCAAAATATATCGACCGGAAATCAGAGGGGGTTCATCATATCGCATTTGCGGTGGAGGATATATTGGCTGAGGTCGCCAGATTAAAAGCCGCAGGTTTTGAAATTCTCAATGAAACTCCAAAAGAAGGGGCCGACAATAAATTAGTGGTATTTTTGCACCCGAGGACTACAAATGGGGTTTTGGTGGAACTGTGCCAAGAGAAAATTTGAGAGGATTTATAATTGGAAGATTGAAAAATTCTGACGAGCCAAAGTTTCAAGTTGGATAAAAGCTTGGGGCTCCTAGCCATCTCAAAAATTGTACTTCACAACTAATTAAAAACGTCTAGGCTATTGAGGTTAGAATAAAAATATTATGTCAGAAAAAAGAACAGAAATCAGTGACTTAGGTGAATTTGGCCTAATTGATCATTTGAATGAAAAAGTAATCATCAGGAATGCATCCACCATCAAAGGAATCGGCGATGATGCGGCTGTAATTGATGCAGGAGATCATGTGAAAGTAGTCACTACGGATCTGCTCATGGAAGGCGTTCATTTCGATCTTTCGTATGCGCCATTACCTCATTTGGGTTTTAAGGCCGTTGCCGTTAATGTCTCAGATATCGCAGCAATGAATGCTATTCCAAAACAAATTACTGTCAGTATTGCACTATCGAATCGCTTTTCGTTGGAGGCGGTGGAAGCACTTTACGAAGGTATTTATGCTGCTTGCGATCATTATGGTGTTGATCTAGTTGGTGGAGATACTACCGCTTCGAGATCAGGCTTAGTGATTTCAGTTACTGCGATTGGTGAAGCCAAAAAGGAAGAAATCACGTATCGATCAGGTGCAAAAGCTAATGACATTCTTTGTGTGACCGGTGATTTAGGTGCCGCCTTAGTTGGGCTTCAAGTTTTAGAACGTGAGAAGCAAGTGTTTCTCGCCAACCCTGACATGAAGCCTGAATTAGATAAATATTCGGTAATTACGGGACGGCAACTTCGACCGGATGCACGAATGGACATAATTCATGAGTTCAAAGAATTAGGAGTAATCCCTACCAGCATGATGGATATTTCAGACGGACTGGCTTCTGAGATTTTTCATATCTGCAAAGCTTCCGGTGTGGGAGCGACGATCTATGAAGATAAACTACCTATAGATAAGCAGACTTTTGATACTGCTGTCGAGTTGGGACTGGACCCTATCACCTGCATCATGAATGGTGGTGAAGATTACGAATTGCTATTCACCATCGATCAGAAGGACTTTGAAAAAGTGGAAAAACATCCAGACATCCATTTCATCGGACACATCACCAAATCGGAAGAAGGAAAATTCCTAGTGACTAAAAGTGGAACAGCTGTGCAGATTAAGGCGCAAGGCTGGAAGCATTTTTGAAAAACCTTCTTTAAATCCAAGCCAGTTTAAAAGCTAATTCGATGTGAATTATAAGTTTCAATAGAAAATCATAACTCGCTTATTTTCAGTTAAACTAAAAGACTTTACCAAAATTAATTGGTAAAGCCTTTTTTAATGGTTAATCGTTCGGATAAGGGATGTAAACAAAGCTCGTGAACGCCCCATCAATCACAAACAGGCAGCAATACTCATCGGGATCTTTGTAGGCTTTTTGGAAGTCTTCCAGAGACTCTTCCCCAATCAATTTCCGTTGTACAAACTCATCAAGGTAAGTGATGAAGTAATTCCAATCCAGATCTTTTTCGGCTTTTCCGATAAAGATTTTCCCAATTGGTTGCATCTCTTTGGATATCGGGAAAATGGGATATTCGGAAAATTTTCTTGTGCGAACTTGATAAGAAGCTTCCTTTAATGTGTCTGAAATTTTAACAAAATCACTTGTAATTGTTCCCAAATATTTCCCGTCTAGTTCGGGTGCATTTTCATCTCTCATCATTTCTTAAGTATTAGGCTGATTACATTCTCTACATGATAAGTCTGGGGAAACATATCAACGGGCTGAATCTTTTCTACATCATATTTTTCAGCGAGCAAGGCCACATCTCTTGCTTGCGTAGCTGGATTGCAGGACACGTAAACAATCTTCGGTGCTTCAAGTCTGAGGAGCATCTCCACCACTTTTTCGTCCATTCCTGCTCGTGGAGGATCAGTTATGATGAGATCAGGCTTGGCATGATTAGCGATGAACTCTTCATTGAGCATGTCTTTCATGTCACCAGCATAAAACAAGGTGTTTTCTATGCCATTCAATTTGGAGTTTAACTTGGCGTCTTCAATAGCAGATTCCACATATTCGATTCCGATGACTTGCTTAGCTTGTTTTGCCACAAAATTCGCAATAGTCCCTGTTCCGGTGTACAAATCATAAACAACCTCGTCCCCTTTTAACTGGGCAAAATCTCGAGCGACTTTGTAAAGCTCATAGGCTTGTTCAGAATTCGTTTGGTAGAATGATTTTGGACTGATCCTGAATTTCAATCCCTCCATTTGCTCTTCGATGTAGTCTTTTCCTGAAAAAGTAACCAGTTCTAGATCATGAAATGTCTCATTTCCTTTAAGATTAATTACATAGATCAAAGCAGTGATTTCCGGAAATTTTTGATTTAAAAACTCCATCACAACCTTTATTGACTCGGGGTCATTTTCCCCAAACTGGACAATCACCATGCTTTCCCCTGTGCTTGTGGTACGGATAATCAGATTCCGCAACAATCCGACTTGACCTCGGATATCATAGAAAGTAATCTTATTTTCCAATGCAAAAGCCCGAAGTTCATTGCGAACATCATTGGAAATATTCCCTTGGAGATAGCAATGATCTACATCCACGATTTTGTCAAACATTTTCGGAATATGAAAACCTAGAGCATTTCGATCAAATTCCTCATCGGATCGGATTTGATCAAGTGTAAGCCACTTTTTATTGGAAAAAGTAAAATCGAGTTTATTACGGTAATATCTGGTTTTTTCAGATCCTAAAGTTGGCATTACTTCAGGAATGGACACCTTGGCAATTCGCTGAAATTGATCCAGAACCTGCTGCCGCTTGTAAGTTTTCTGAAGATCATAATTGATATGCTGCCACTTGCAACCTCCGCAAACGCCGAAATGTGAGCAGAAAGGTTCGATTCGTTCTTTGGAGTATTCATGGAATTTCACAGGCTCGCCTTCCATAAAGGAGCTCTTGCCCTTGGTAATTCTTACATCTACCACATCTCCAGGAGCTACCCCAGTGACAAATACTACTTTTTCCTCATGATGGCCAAGGCATTTACCTTCTGAGGCGATTCGCTCAATGAGAAGATTGGTAATGACCTTGTTTTTCATTTTTCTCGACATAGGCGCAAAAATAGGGAAAAAAAGGGGAAACGATATTTTCTAAATAAAGGATATCTAATCTACATTACTCAAGAAATTATTAATTTATTAAGGTTATGGCAGACACTTTTCATCAAGTATATATCCAGCTGATTTTTGCTGTGAAGGGACGACGAAGCCTTTTGAAAAAGGAGTTTCGGCAGGAGTTTTTTAAGGTTATGGCGTCTATGGTTCAAGATCTTGGTCACAAATCCATAATTGTCAATGGAGTTGCGGATCATGAACATTGTTTCATAGGGCTGAATCCTGACAAAACCATTTCAGATTTGGCGGAAAAATTAAAAACTTCATCTAACCATTTTTTAAAAGATAAGAAGTGGGCAGACGGAAATTTCTCATGGCAGAAAGGGTATGGCGCTTTTCATATTCGAAGTCTCACATGGATCATGTTTACCAGTATGTATTGAATCAAGAGATTCACCACAAGAAAATGACTTTTAAAGAAGAATATACAGGCCTTCTGAAAAAATCCGAAATTGAGTTTAAGGACGAATATTTATTCGAATTCTTAGATGATATTTGATTACTAGGCTTGAATGAATAAAAATCAAATCGCTTCTCTGAAGCTCTGGTGATTATTTTTAATCTTTTTTCTACAATCAAATTGCTTTTCCGAAGCTGAGATAAAATGGTGGATTGAAATCTAAGAGCCAATTTAATATGCTGATGGCATGTTCTGGCTTTAGAGCGCCAGCGGCGCATTTTGATTGTAGCATACGTGATTTAGATTTAGCCAGAGCACCAGCGGTGCGATTTGACTTCAATCGGATTAATCATGTTTCTGATAGTATCATCAATCATCAAATCGCTTCTCTGAAGCTCTCCTACCAATAATCGTAACTCTTTTCTACAATCAAATTGCTTCTCCGAAGCTGAGATAAATTAGCAGATTGAAATCTAAGAGCGAATATGCTATGCTGATGGCACATGCTGGTTTTGGAATTCCGGAGATCCAATTTTATTGTAGATTGTGTAGTTTGGAATCTATAAGAGTTTAGGCTTTGAGATTTGATTCTTAATCCATTCATATCATTTCAAAACAATCGGGTCTATTTTTATCATTTCCTTATCTTTGGGTACTGAATGAAAAAGCAAGTTTTAAAAGATAAAGTCGTAATCATCACTGGTGCCACCTCTGGGATCGGTGAAGCATGTGCGCTGGTTTTTGGTAGAAATGGCGCAAAAGTCGTAATCACTGGTAGAAATCAAGAAAAGCTAGATAAAACACTTGGTCAGCTGAAATCTCAAAATATTGACGCGTTAGCGATTTTAGCGGATGCAGCCAAAGAAGCCGATATTCAGCGAATGTCAGAAAAAACCATTTCTCATTTTGGTAAAATCGATATTCTGATCAATAACGCAGGTATTTCCATGCGAGCACTTTTCCAGGATTTGGATTTGGATGTATTCAAGCAAGTGATGGATACCAATTTCTACGGAACGGTATATGCTACCAAGTATTGCTTGCCTGAGATCTTAAAAACGAAAGGCTCGATTATAGGAATTTCCTCTATCAACGGCTACCGAGGCACGCCAGCACGAACAGCTTATTCGGCAAGTAAGTATGCCATGAATGGATTTTTGGAGGCATTACGGACCGAAGTAATGAATTTGGGGGTTCATGTTTTGGTCGCTAGTCCAGGTTTTACAGCTTCCAATATCCGAAACGGAGCATTGACAGCTCACGGAGAATCACAGGGGAAATCTCCACGCGACGAGTCAAAAATGATGAGTCCAGAGGAAGTCGCCCAAGCGATTTTGAAATCTACGCTCGATAGAAAGCGGGATTTGGTCCTTACCACTCAAGGCAAAATGGCTGTTTTTCTGAATAAATGGTTGCCTTCAATGATGGATAGAATAGTCTATAAAGAAATGGCAAATGAGCTCGATTCGCCCTTGAAATAAATGGCTGACTCTATTTTTCAGTTTTACAGCAATAAACTCACCGATCTCTCTTCGAGAAATAAATCACTTTACATCCCAAAAACTGAGGGAAATGGAGTTCTTGATCTGCAGGAGCTAGACTTCTTAAATGGGGAAGCAGCCTTTGAAATCATACGAAAAGCGATTGTTGGGAAAAAGAAAATTCAGCTAATCCCAGAGGTAGATCCACGGCTTGGAGAGGTAAATCGGATTTCAAAGCTACTTTCAAAAATTGCTTTTCGAGACCAATTGACCGAAGAAGAAACCGGAGATCAAAGTCTTTTTCTGGCTTGGCCTTTTTTAGAGGGGAAGATGATGAATGGGAAGATTCTTCGAGCTCCTTTACTTCTTTTGCCTTGCAAACTTGAAAAAGAAGCTCAAAACTGGGTGCTTGTCCCTACAGATAATTGGCAATTGAATTCAGCTTTAGTATTAGCATATTCAAATGGTTATCAAGTTAAATTTGATTCTGAAGCGCTGCAGGAACAGGTTCTAGAATTACCATCTGATCCGATTGAATTTCGCATCGGACTTACCAAATTATTGAAAGCCAATTTCCCATTTCAACTCAGTTCTATACTTTTTGAGGATCGAATTGCTTCTTTTCCCAACTCTCAGATTTCAGTTGATAGTAGCAAGTTTCAAGACGGAAAGATTGCGCTCAAGACTTATGCACTTCTTGGCCAATTTGCTCAGAAAGGAAATTTTTTATTTCAGGATTATGAGAATTTATTGACTCAAGACGACTCGGGGTCTTTGGAAGCACTATTTATAAATCATTTTCATCAAGAAGTGGGGCCGGTACCTAGGGAAGACCAGCTTTTCTCAGTTTTTCCTTTGGATGCTTCGCAGGAAAATGTGTTGCTGAAAGTGAGGCAAGGGAAAAGCCTAGTAGTCGAAGGGCCTCCCGGAACTGGAAAATCACAATTGATTGCGAATCTGGTTTCGGACTATACTGCTCGAGGGAAAAAAGTGCTGGTCGTATCTCAGAAAAGAGCAGCTTTAGATGTAGTTTTTGAACGAATGGCAAATGCCGGTTTCGGAGAATTCCTGGGTTTGACTCATGATTTTAGAGCTGATCAAAAACCGCTTTTTCAAAAATTAAAGAGCCAGATCGAGTCGATTGAAAGTTATCAAGAAGAAAATCGTGGCTTGGACTCCATGCAATTGGAACGGGAAATTTCTGTGCTCTCTAAGACTATTTCAAGGCTATCGGAGAAGTTTGAGCAGTTCAGAATTTTACTTTTTGAATCGGAGTCAACTGGGATCCCGATCAAAGCCATGTATCTGAATGCAGGAGGGTTTGGAGAGGCTTCCATTGATTCGAAGCCGGAGTTACTAAGTTTGAATTTTGAGGCAGCTAAGGAATTTGAAAAGGAGTTTAAACTATTTAAGAGCTACCAAGAACGATTTAATGATTCATTTTGGGCAGAGCGAATCTCCTTCTCAGGCGTTGAGCCGGCGCATTATTCCCGAATTTCTGAATTGATCCAAACGCTGGAAAACTATAAAATTCCAACCTTTGCTGCTAGCTGGAACCAAGATTCCCTTCGCAAATTTCAGTTAGAGATCATTAATGGAGGTTCATTTTCAGAAGAAACAAATTCGCTGAAATCAAGTCTGAATGAACTCGGCAATGGAAACCTTGCAATCCTAATGGCTATTTTTCCAGAGGAAAGAAATAAAGTGCTTGAACTTCAAAATTGGATTAAAAAATCCTTAGAAAAACTTGAAGAGTCACAGCTGTCCATCCCAAAGAATCTGGAATTGCTCAGGGATGAATTTGAAGCACTCTCCATCGTTCAATCTTCTTGGTTTGGGAAAATCAGTTTGAAGTTTAAAAAAAGCCGATTTCCAAATTTGGTTTCTTGGCTTGAGGCGAATGGAATGGCCTTTAATTCTATGAATTTGAAAACTGCCAAAAGCTCTTTCGATCTATTTCAAGTTTTGGAAGCCGAATTACTTCCCCTTTCAAAGCCTAAAGGAATTACTGTTTCTTTGGCTCTGTTGGATCAGGTTTCTACGATTATTTCAGATTCTGAGATATGGGTTAAGCAATGGGCAACGATTTCTAATCTGGATTCCCTTTGCGATTGGGAAACTAAATCAGAGAATAGGTCAGAATTTCTAGGGGAATTAGATTCTTTTTACGGATTTCTGATGGAGTTTGAATCCCAAGTTCCGAGTTGGAAGATTTACCTCACCTCGTCCCAAATCGCGTCATTACTTTTTGAAAAGAATAAAGTGAGCGATCCCAATTTGCTTCAAACGTTTTCAGAATTGATGGCCTTTGATCAATTCCTTGAAAAATGGAATCCGAAGCGAATAAAACTTGCTCAAAAGATTCTGCAGTATGATCCGAGCCTTTCTTTAGAAAAGAATCTTATCATTTTTTGGAATTCATGGTATCTAACTTGGATTGGGGAATTGGAGCGGAGAAATCCGGTTTTGGTGGAAGCTGGAAGTCTAAAATTGACGCAAGAGATGGCGGAATTAAAGGATGCTATTGTGGAAAAGCGCAAGATTTCCAAATTCATGACGTTGCTTCGTCTTCGTGAGCGAATGACTGAATCCATGGAATTGAACCGTCTCGGCAATAGACTTACCTATCGCGAACTTCTCCATCAGGTCAGTAAAAAGCGTCAAAAATGGCCAATTCGAAAGCTGGTGGAGGAATTTGAGCCTGAGATTTTCCGATTGATCCCTTGTTGGCTCGCTAGTCCTGAGAGCGTTTCAGCGTTGTTTCCAATGATTCAATCTTTCGATTTGGTGATTTTTGACGAGGCTTCACAATGTCCCGTGGAGCGGGGCTTGCCTGCGATGCTTCGTGGTCGACAGGTGGTGGTGGCTGGGGATTCCAAGCAATTGCAACCTTCAGATTTTTATCAGGTGAAATGGGAATCCGAAGAGGAGGGAATCGAGTATGAAGCAGAATCGCTTTTAGAATTATCCGGTAACTTCTTCGAAAAAGCTATCCTTTCTGGACATTACCGATCAGCTGATCCCGGTTTAATTCATTTTTCCAATCGGAATTTTTACGACGGAAAACTTGAGGTTTTGCCTGACTTGGCTACTGTTTTAGCTGGAAAATCTCCATTCAGCTGGGAGAAAATCGAAGGCGTCTGGGAAAATCAAATGAATAAATCCGAAGCAGATGCGGTAGTCGGGAAAGTAAAAGAAATTCAATCGGATTCCCCGGCAGACGCGATAGGGATTGTGACTGGGAATTACTTTCAGATGGAACTGATTCGAGAAAGGCTTTGGAAAGCTGGAATTCAGGATACCAACATTAAAGTCAGAAATATCGAAAATGTGCAAGGGGACGAATTTGATCAGGTGATTTTGTCTTTGGGGTACGCTCCGAATCGTGAAGGAAAGCTGATCACTAATTTTGGTTTGCTAGGTAAATCTGGATCAGAGAACCGACTGAATGTTGCAATCACGCGAGCAAGAAAGCGGATGCATGTGATTAGTAGCATTGCTCCAGAAGATTTTCGCCCTGGCCAACTCAAGAATCCAGGCTTAGCTCTACTTCGGGAGTTTTTAATTTTTGTGCAAAAGCAATCAAAAAACCCATCGCTGGAGGTGATGGAAGTTTCCAGCTCAGGTTATGAAATTGACTGGAGTCTAAAGCGACATCTTATAAAGGCGAACTCCTGTTTTACGGATAAGGTGCCTTCGACAGTGATGGATCTTTTGAAAAAAGACGCTGGGAATACTATTGCCATTCTAACTGATGATCAGCGATTTTTTAATTCGCCTACGGCAAAAGCTGCGATGGCCTATCATCCAATTTTACTTGAAGCTAAAGGCTGGGAATGGGAGTGGAGGTGGAGCAGAGAGGAAATTATGAAGACAAGTGACCGTTTGCAGTAGTCAGTCCAGATTGCTATTGGGATCAGTTATCCCAATTGTTGGTGGTCGGAGGGTTCAGAAAGTAGTGGTCGGAGAGGTGAATAAGAGATTTTCAAAAGCATGGATTTGTGGATTTATTGATTTTTTAATTAGTGTTGATTATTTGACTTATTATGAATGATTTATCACTCATTAAGATTAAATTGTCAATTTAATGTATTACAAATCATTCAAAAAATAATTAATTTATAGTGTGATATATCATTCATTAAGACGTATATTTGGTTTTAACGAATGATATTTCAGTCATGGATTACAATCAATTAAGTGATATGGCGATTATTCAGCGGATTGGCGATTTTGTAAAGCACCACCGTATGGATCAAAATAAGTCTCAAGATCAGCTGGCTACTGCTGCAGGGATCAGTAGATCTACGCTGAGTTTGCTAGAGCGAGGAGAGAAGGTCAATCTGATCACCTTGATTCAGGTGCTTCGAGTCTTAGATCAGTTGCAGTGGCTGGCAGAGTTTGAGGTCAAAAAGACCATTAGTCCGATCCAATACCTCAAGCTCCAAAAGAAATACGAGCGGCAGCGCATTCGTAATTCGACTGATCTGGCAGCAGATAATCCTCCCTCTGAATGGTAGCTGTAGCTGAAATCTGGATTTGGGATCAATTTGCTGGTGTGGTACTTTGGGATGAGGGAGAGCAGCTCGGAAGCTTTGAGTTTGATTCGGGTTTTCTCCGCTCTGGACTAGCTATCTCACCGATCAAAATGCCGCTAGATCAGGGAAAGCGTATTTATTCTTTTCCCGAACTCCGAAAATCCCGTGGAGATGTATTTGATACTTTCAAGGGTTTGCCGGGTTTGCTTGCGGATATGCTTCCTGATAAATATGGAAATCAACTCATCAATACTTGGCTGATCCAAAATGGTCGGCAGTCAGATAGTTTGAATCCTGTGGAGCAGCTCTGTTTTATCGGAAAGCGAGGGGTTGGAGCTTTGGAGATCAGGCCTTCGATGCGAAGCGAGGTGGCCAAGGCAAGTACTCTGGAGATAGATAGCTTAGTTCAGATAGCAGGAAAAATTCTTAATTCTAGAGAAAATTTTCAATCAGACCTTAGCCAAGAGGAACAGTCGGCGCTTTCGGATATTCTCAAAATCGGCACTTCGGCCGGTGGTGCACGAGCCAAAGCGGTGATTGCTTTTAATCCCAAAACAGGTGAAGTGAAAAGTGGGCAAGTCAAAGCTCCAGCAGGGTTTTCCTATTGGATCATCAAGTTTGACGGGGTGCATGACTCGCAGTTTGGATCTTCGGCGGGCTATGGCCGGGTAGAAATGGCGTATTATAGGATGGCTTTGGCCGCAGGAATCGAGATGAGCGAATGTCGCTTGCTTGAAGAAAACGGCCGAGCGCACTTTATGACTAAGCGCTTTGACCGGACCGATGCTGGTGAAAAAATCCACATGCAGAGCCTCTGTGGAATGCGGCACTTTGACTTCAATCAGGTAGGATATTTCAGCTATGAGCAGGTATTCGAGACGATGCGAATGCTACGATTGAGTTATCCAGAGGCAGAGCAGATGTTTATTCGGATGGTTTTTAATGTTTTGGCCCGCAATTGTGATGATCATACCAAAAATTTTGCTTTCCTCATGGATCGAAAAGGAAAGTGGACCCTTTCTCCCGGATATGATATCTGTCATGCCTATCGTCCCGGTAGTCTTTGGGTAAGTGCCCAATCCTTAATGGTCAATGGAAAGCGTGAGAATATAAATGATGCTGATTTTTTGGAGGTGGCCCAAAAGATGAACATCAAAAAACCGGAAGAGAAAATCGAATCGGTGAAAGCTGCTGTTCGGCGCTGGGCTGAGTTTGCAGAAGAGGTGATGCTCGATCCTAGGCTTCGCAACTCAATTCAGCAGACGCTGTTGGTTTGATTCAAGTGAAGGTCCTTGGGATCTGATATTAATAGCTTCAGTAGTGTGACGTGAGTGAAGACACTCACTTCGGCGGTTAAAGTATAAGCTTGAGTGAAGACACTCACGCTGGCGTCATACACTGACGCTGTCGCCAGTTAAGAAATCCAACGCACATTTAATTATATCCCACTATCCAATAAACTGTGATTCCTATCCATTCTTTGACCAGTTTGTGCCACATGAATATGGAGTAAGGATCGGGAAAAAGTAGGGTAGGAATATCGTATTTGGTATCGCTACTGTAATAGTCAGTAGGGAAAGTAACCATCTTCAAACCTACCTGATCAAAACAGGCCTTCGCTCTTTTCATATGAAAGGCCGAAGTAATCAGTACAAATTCCTGCTCGGTCGAGATACTTTTTTCCTCCAAAAAAGACTTGCTAAACGCTGCATTCTGAGCAGTATTCTTCGATTGATCCTCGATCATCACGTCCTCTGCCGGCATTCCGGTCATCAAGAGAAATCGTTGCAATACTTCGGCTTCCGATTGAGGATTGACAGGATTTAGCCCTTGACCGCCCGTAATCAAGATTTTTTTGATTTTCCCCATGCGGTAGAGTTGTAGGGCATGCGTAATTCGGTCGGCTCCTTTATTGAAAAAAGTCCGATCGTAAGCAGTCTTGCTGAGGTTGGTCACGCCGGTGAGGACAATGCCGATTTCGTGATTTCCGATTTGATCAAAAGACTTGAATTGAGGTTCCCAAGCTAGCATCGCTTGATTTGCTATAAATTGATTTGAGAAAAAGAATAATAAAATAATCCCAGTACAGAGTATTCGCTTTCCGATCTTCCTTCGATGGAATATGGCTCCACCAACAATAAAAATCAACACAATCGTCAGCGGCATGGCCAAGAAACTTAGAAACTGGGAGAGGTAGAAGAACATTGGGCAAAGAAAAGCCAGAAAGGGTCAAGTATCAAATTCAATGTTCAAATATCAATTGGTTCTTTTTTTGAAAATTGAGCAATGTCCATTGAGGCTTTTGAATTCTCAATTTTCATTAACAATTGACAATGTTCAAGTCTGCGCCCTCCCTTGAGCATTGTCCCTTGAGGCTTTTCATTCTCCGCCTCGGTTTATGCCTGTCTGCAGTCCTTAAGGCAGATCACCACAAGCCGAAATTAATAAGCTTGTATTTACTATTCATGATAACCTGGTTACCAATAAGGCAGGCAGGAACGGCGACAGGACAATGATGGGGACAAAATGTTTTAGTTGCATTTTTCCCAGATTTGGAAAAAAGGGTAAATTCGATGAATAATTTTGTTTTCCGATCTTCAAACGAATTTTATAAGGAGTTATAGGGGGGGGGTATAACTAAAAAACAAAATAATATTCTGAAATCCCGTATCGGAAAAATGCAATTTTAGTCTAAATGGTAAGTCTCTCGCAGCTAGTAATTTGGAAGTGTGAAAAAGAAGTTTTAAAATTGATCATCAAATAACCTATAAACAATGTAATTATGAAAAAAGCAATTTTATCAATTTCAACGCTTGGTTTAATCCTAGCATTTAGTGTGCTTCCTTTTGAATCCACTTCGCAATCCATTTGACAGAACAAAGGTATAAAGGAAGAGGGTACCGGAATTGTTTATTGTCTTGGTGCTGGTTCTTCAACTTGCTTTTATCCTTGTCCTGGCGGAGGAAATACCTAACCTATGATTAGATAATTTTGAGTAGTGAGGAAGACAATTCCTCACTACTCTTTCAGATTGAAAATTAATTAGTTTTTTAGATTAAATTTGTATGATATGAGAAGAATAATTTGGATTGGTTCAATTTTACTTAATATAGGGTGTTATTCCAACAAAGAAAATCTAGAAAATAATTTTGGGAAAAATAGCTTTGTACTGGAGTTTGAAGATACCTTGATTTCAGATTTTCAAAGAGTAAAATTTGCAGATAGGTATGAAGATAATCTTCTTTTTTATGACCCAGGGTCTTTTGAGATTATTATATTAAATATGAAAAATTATTAGTGGCATCCGAGTAAAATCCCATCTGTTAAATTCAGGATTCTCAGAATAGTGCAAAATAGGAAAAGCGGAACCACCGATTTGGTAAATCCCGCTTTTTATGGGAAGTTGTTGTTACCACACA